>Ga0247841_10003913_pt1 | contig 26606 bp, 26 predicted proteins | sample LaCruzMarch2015__2_FD_192410 | JGI IMG/M metagenome (GOLD analysis project Ga0247841, IMG submission 192410) | Freshwater microbial communities from meromictic Lake La Cruz, Castile-La Mancha, Spain - LaCruzMarch2015_18m | ecosystem: Environmental > Aquatic > Freshwater > Lake | place: Spain... | reverse complement strand
CTTATGGTCCTCTCTTATCTGAAGCCGGTTTGGGTTGCCTATTTTATTATTGCTTTCGATGTTTATTGGTTACTTTTGGTCATTTATATGGCCATTTTTTTGATTAGCTCATATCGAAAACTTAATAAAGGATTGGCCACTAATTGGCGAGATAGATGCGAGCGTTTAAAAAATGGTAAGTTTACCGATGCGGATTTAATTAAAGAAGTGGCGCCCGATGCCTTGTCTCGCCAAAATGTTTCTTGGACAGACCTTTGGCAGTTAATTGTTTTGCCGACATGTGGCGAGGGAGTTGAGATTATACGCGGCTCTTTGGCTGCTCTTGTGAATGACGGTTATCCGACTGAGAGGATGATTGTTGCTTTGGCGATGGAGGAGCGGGCTGGTCTTGAAGCCAAGGCGTGGGCAAAAATTATTCAAGCGGAATTTGGAGATAAATTTAAGCATTTTATTATTACTTGGCACCCAGATGGGATTGTAGGAGAACTTAAAGGCAAGGGAGCTAACCAAGCTTGGGCAATCCAAGTCGTCCGAAAAGAAATTATTGAAAAAGAAAATATTATACCCGAGAAAATTTTGGTTAGTGTCTTTGATATTGATACGATTGTTCAGCCCGGATACTTTTTCGCTTTAACTTATAAATTTTTGTCAGTTACTGAGCCCTATCGTGCGAGCTACCAGCCAATTCCGGTTTATCATAATAATATTTGGGATACTCCTTTTTTCTCTCGTTTAACGGCTTCATCAAATACTTTTTGGCAAATGATTATGCAGATTCGCCAAGAAAGTTTAGTTACCTATTCCTCACATTCCATGACCTTTATTGCTCTACGTGAAATTGGTTATTGGTCAACCACTATGGTGAGTGAAGATTCGCGTATTTTTTGGCACTGTTTATTACATTATAATGGCCATTATCGCGTTGAGCCCTTGTATTACAAAGTTTCTATGGATGTGACTTGTGATAAAAATTTTTGGCGTACAGGAAAAAGTTTATACAAACAACAACGACGTTGGGCTTGGGGTTCAGAAAATATTCCTTATTTAATTTTTAATACGAGCAAGCGCTGGAAAACAGTAGATCGGGGAAAATTGGTTGGTCATATTTTAATTCAAATTTACGGCTTCTGGTCCTGGGCGACCAATGGTTTAATTATTGCGGTTATGGGCTGGATGCCAATGTTTCTCGGCGGCGATCGCTTTAATTCCACTGTTCTATCGGGAAATTTACCAGCCATTACGCAAAATTTAATGAACGTCGCCATGGTTGGTTTAATTCTTTCAGCCGTAATTTCGTCTTTATTGTTACCGAAGCGACCACGTAAATATACTATTTGGAAAAATATCCGCATGATTATAGAATGGGTTTTTGTTCCATTCACAATTATAATTTTCGGTGCTATTCCGTGTTTCGACGCGCAAATAAGACTCATGCGCGGAAAATATATGGGTTTTTGGATAACGCCCAAATCTCGCTAAAGAAAATATCTAAAACCGGTTCCAATGTGTCTCGGTTTTTTTTAATTATTTTTGTGGTATAATAAAATTAATGGAAAAACATAAAATACATCCGCGCGTATTGAGCGCTGGACAAATACCAAGACCGAATAATTTCTTTTATCGGATTTTTTCTAGCCAACGTTTTTTGGCGATTGTTGGTTTAGTTTTTTTATTATTGATTGTTTTTCCACTAGCCAAAACATACACGCAAAAACGTCTAGTTGAAAAAGAAATTGCGGATGTTAAAAGAGAAATTAGTGACTTCGAGAGTACTAATTCAGAGTTGAAGGACATGATTACTTATTTAGAATCAGACCAGTCTTTAGAGGAGCAGGCACGGCTTAACTTAAATCTTAAAAAACCGGATGAAAAGGTAATCGTGATTGAGGCTGCTAAAAATACAAGTACAACTAATGAAATAAACAAAACCACCATTTCAGAGAGTAATTTTACGAAATGGTGGCGTTATTTTTTTAAGTCGAATTGAGCCGAAGAGGGGAATCGGACCCCTGACCTACGCGTTACGAGTGCGTTGCTCTACCAGCTGAGCTACTTCGGCAAAGAACGAGCGGGTAAGCGGAATCGGACCGCCTTCCTCAGCTTGGGAAGCTGATGTAATAACCATTATACGATACCCGCCTTCGGGCGATATGAGCCCACAAGACATTATATTATAAACGCAGTTTACGATTTTAGTCAATTATTATGAAGAAAATATTTTTTATAAAATTTATTTGTCTGGGGGCGCTTTTTTTGTTTTTGGTGCCGTTCGTTACTCGGGCGGCTGATTTAGAATTTACTACTCCAGGTTTTGCAGAAAAAGCGAATATTGTAATTAGTACGGAAAAAAACAATATACCTTGGGAGTGGGAGGCGATTTCGTCGCTTTATGATTATTCATTTGCTAAGCCGGAAAAATATGACCCCAGTAAGCCCATGACTGTTAAAATTAATTACGCTAAGGCAAATAATTATTTTAAACAGATTTTTATTTTAGATGAGTTGTCAGGAATTTGGCAGCCCTTATTAACAAAAGATAATCCCGAAAAAAAGTATGTCACCGCTACCACGACATCGACTTCCGGCAAATTAATTATTCTAAGTAATCCCGATATTTTAAGCGTCGGTACGGCCAGTTGGTATAAATATAAAAATGGAAATTTTGCAGCTTCACCCGATTTCAAGAAGGGCTCTGTTTTAAGGGTTACAAATTTAGCAAACGGTAAATCAATCGATGTTACTATCAATGATTTCGGTCCGGAGCGAGCTAAGCATCCTGATCGTGTTATTGATTTAGATAAAGTGGCTTTCCAAAAAATTGCCTCAACCAGAGATGGATTAATTAAAATAAAAATAGAACCACTAAAAATAATAACGCCGACCATTAATAAGTCGCAGCTACAATTAGGTTCTGCGCCTGCTGTTTCCGCTTCTTCAGCCGTTATAATGCTTGAAAGTGACGGTAGCATTTTGTGGGGTAAAAATGAAAATAAGGTTTCACCTTTGGCGAGTTTAACTAAACTGGTGGCGGTAAAAACATTTTTAGATCGTCGACCTAGTCTTGATCAGATTGTAACCTATAAAGTCCAGGATGAAAATTATAATTATTTATACTGCAAGCCTTGGGAGTCGGCAAAGCTGACTGTCAAAGATGGTGACACCTTAACGATTGAAAATTTAATCTATAGCGCTTTAGTTGGCTCGGCTAATAATGCAATTGAAAGTCTGGTTCGCGTGAGTGGTCTAAGTCGCGCTGAATTTATAAAAAAAATGAACGCTAATGTTAAAAGTTGGGGAGCCACGAGCACTTCTTTTGTTGAGCCAACCGGCTTATCGCCGCAGAACGTGAGTTCTCCTTTTGATTATGCTATAATAACCAAAGAAGTGTATAATAACCCCCTGTTGAAAAAAATTAGCACAGCAACCAGTTATTCTTTCAAGACAATCAACACAAAAAAAGCACACAAAATTAATAATACCAATCAATTAATTAAAAGTGCCGCGTACCCTATTATTGGCTCGAAAACTGGATATTTAAATGAAGCTGGTAGTTGCTTAATGACGAGAGTTAAAACAGCTAATGGAAATTTAATTGTTGTAAATTTTGGTTCACCGAGTAGTGCGGCTAGTTTCTGGGATAACGAGCAGTTAATTCGTTATGGCTTGCGTCAACTAAAAAAATAATTATGATTAGTCTTCGTAACGTTTCTAAATCTTACAGTAGCAAAAACAAAGTTTTACAAATGGTTAATTTAATTATTGAACCAGGAGAGTTTGTGTCGATTGTCGGACAATCGGGCGCCGGAAAAACTACGCTGGTTAGAGTATTAATTGGCGAAGAAAGAGTAGATACCGGCCAAGTAATGATAGGTGATTGGGACATTACAAAAATTTCTAAACGGGAAGTTCCTTATTTAAGAAGACAAATTGGCGTTATTTTTCAGGATTTTAAATTATTACCAAAAAAAACTTTAGAAGAAAATGTCTCTTTTGCCCTTGAAGTCTCTGGTGGACGACCAGCCAAAATAAAAAAAATTGTGCCGAGTGTTTTAAAGATTGTTGGTTTACAAGATAAGAAGCAACGATATCCGAATGAGGTTTCAGGCGGTGAGCAACAGCGCACTGCGATTGCTCGGGCCTTAATTCATCAACCCAAAATTTTATTGGCGGACGAGCCGACTGGCAATTTAGATGCAATAAACGCTAATGAAATTATTGATTTATTATTAAGAATTAATAAATTCGGCACGACTGTCATTTTAGTTACTCATAATAAAGAAATCGTTAATCGTTTAAATAGACGGGTTATCACCATGGAGCAGGGTCAAATAATAAGCGATCAAGCGCACGGTAAATATTTATTATAATTTATGTTGTCTTTATTTCGCATAATTAAATTTAGTTTTCAAGACATTGCCAGAAATATCTGGCTAACTATTGTGACAATTACTATTCTTCTTCTCGCCTTGTTTACAATTAATATGTTGCTGACGGTGCGTGTTATAAGCGATAATGCTGTGTCCGCCATCAAAGAAAAGATTAACATTAGTTTATATATCAATGCTGAAACTCCAGAAAGCGAGATTATGGCTCTTAAAGCTAAAATTTCTAACTCAAGCCGAGTAAAAAATATTGTTTATGTTTCCAAGCAGAGTGCCTTAGAAACATTTCGTGAAAAATATAAAAATAATCAAGCCGTTCTCGCTGCTCTTAAAGAATTAGGGCGTAATCCTTTGTCACCCAGTTTAACGATTGTCCCAAATAATTTTGATGAATCAGGCATGCTTATTAATGAATTAAAAATGCTTGAAAGTCCGATAATTGAGTCTCGTGATTTTTCCGACAACACGCTTATTTTAAGCAAAATAAACAGCATCACTAAACGTGTTAATGAAGTGGCCCTCTTTATAATTCTGATATTTATTTTGACCAGCTTGCTTGTTGTTTATAATGCAATTCGGGTTGCAATTTATACCCATCGTCAGGAAATTGAGATTATGCGTTTAGTTGGTGCTTCAAATTTTTTCGTTTTTATGCCTTATGTGGTTTCCGCTTTTGTTTATGCCTTACTTAGCGTTTTAATTGTCATATCCGTCTTTTATCCATTTTTAAGTTTGCTCCAACCTTATTTAGAGGTCTTTTTTATGGGATATAACGTGAATATTTTATTATATTTTGTTGATAATTTTGTTTATATTTTTGGTGCCCAATTTTTGGTTGTTTTGGTTATTAACGTAGTGGCGAGTTTATTTGCCGTGCGTAAATACGCGCGGATTTAAGTTGTTGACAATATCGTAATTCGAAGTGACTTTTATTCATTATTAAAGTTGACTTTTTATTCATTTTTTAATATCATCCTCTTGTGAGGATTTTTTATTCGGGGATCGTCTAACGGTAGGACTCCAGGTTTTGGTCCTGGCTATCGAGGTTCGAATCCTTGTCCCCGAGCCAACACATTTTTTGTGCTGTTGACCGAGATATATCTCGTAAAACTAGCCAAAAATCAAAGAAACTCAGTTTATGCTGAGTTTTTTTGTTGGAGTCAAATTTATGAGATAGTCCGTAAACAAAAGAGATTTCTGGTTCGAATCCGGCTTACGTCAAAAAGTATATTTAACTTTTAAATATAACAAAACTAAGCTACAATAGAACTATATTAATAAAGAAAATCCGCTTAATTATGTTGAAAAATATTCCTAAAAAAAGAGTTGAGCCATTTTTAAAATGGGCTGGCGGTAAATCTCAATTGTTAGAACAATTTAAATCATTATTTCCTAAAGAAGGGACTTATAAAAGATACATCGAGCCATTTATTGGCGGAGGCGCGGTCTTTTTTTATTTAGAGCCAAAAGAGGCTATTATCTCCGATTTAAACAAAGATTTAATTGAAGCCTATAAAGTCGTCAAAAGCCATCCAAAAGAACTTGTAGAATTACTAAAAAAATACGAAAAAAAACACAGCAAAGAGTTCTATCTAAAAATTAGAGAAGAATATAACGCTGATAGATTAGATAAGATAAGTAAGGCGGCTCATTTAATCTATTTAAATAAAGCGTGTTTCAACGGTTTATATAGGGTTAACAGCAAGGGCGGCTTTAATGTTCCTTTCGGTCAGCATAAGAAGTTTTCGGTAAATGAAAACGGATTATTATTAGCAAGCAAAATATTAAAAAAAACTAAAATAGAACACACCGATTTTACACAGGTACTACAAAATGCCAAGAAAGGTGACTTTGTTTATTTTGATCCGCCATACTATCCGTTAAATATTGGCTCAAATTTTACTACTTATACCAAGGAAAACTTTTTAGAAAAAGAACAGATAGAATTGAAAAATACTTTTGAGAAACTTAATGCCCGAGGGTGTATACTTATGTTAAGTAATTCAGATACTCCCTTTATTAGAAATCTTTACAAAAAATGGCATATTACAAAAGTAAGCGCTAAACGGTTTATTAATTGTATTGCCGAAAAGAGGGGCGACGTATTTGAGGTGGTAGTAAGAAACTATAAATAATATGTGTTTGTATAAAAAGCAAAAAAACTTTGCTCTTTATCTTGGTGATTGTCTGGAAGAATTAAAAAGATTTCCAGAAAATTATTTTGATATGATATTTGCCGATCCGCCATATTTTTTGTCGAGCGGTAGTTTTAGTTGTCAGAACGGAAAAATGGTAAGCGTAAAAAAGGGAGAATGGGATTTAAGTAATGGTTTCCAAAAAGATTTCAATTTTCACTTAGAATGGATAAAGGCCTGTCGTCGAGTATTAAAACCCCACGGAACAATTTGGGTTAGCGGCACCTATCATTCTATATACCAGTGCGGTTTTATTTTACAAAACACCAAGTACCATATTCTAAATGATATTTCTTGGTTTAAGCCCAATGCCGCTCCTAATTTAAGTTGTCGTTTTTTTACCGCCAGTCACGAAACATTAATCTGGGCAAGAAAAGAAAAGAAAGCTAAACATACTTTTAATTACCAAGATATAAAGGAAGGTAATTGGTCAGAAGATGAATTCAAAAAGCCGCACATGCAAATGCGCTCCGTCTGGTCTATGGGTACACCCAAAAAAGAAGAGAAACAATTCGGAAAGCACCCCACCCAAAAACCATTAGATTTGTTAAAAAGAATAATTCTAGCTAGCACAAAAAAAGGCGATATTGTTCTGGATCCATTTACCGGAAGTTCAACTACCGGCGTAGCGGCTAATTTAAATAATAGAAAATTTGTCGGTATCGATTTAGAGAAAAATTATTTAGATCTTTCTTTGCAAAGATTAAAAGCGTTAGTATAAAAATATATGGCTAAAGATAAATCCTGGGAACAAATATTTAAAGACTATAAAATTACGAATCATGATTTTTCTAGGTCGCCTTTTTGTCTATCTGCTGAACAAATAAAAAAATCGTGTCAAAAATTTAAAAAAACAACGGAAAAAGAAGTGCGAATATTATGTAAACAGGATGGCCGGAAAAATCGCCCTAATATTTTTATTTCGAATAATTTATTTATATTACCAGTAAAAAATGGTTTTTATAATATAATACGTGGCGAAGGCTATATTGATATCCCAGAAATAAAATCAAAGGTTAAAACGTATAATTCAAAATTATCTTTTAATTTAGATACGTCGTCCGTTGGAAATTCGGAGATGCAGCATTTAGATTTTGCCTATGCTTCCAGTTTGATTAGAACATTCATGAGTGACCCGACTCTAGTTTTAACAATAAGAGGAAGAAAATATACGCCGAGTTTTGATTTCTTTGTTGGCAAGCAAAACATAAAAACATTAAGTGTTCAAACGGAGGTTGATGCCGGTTATGAGGGCAAGAAGCAAGTTGTTTTGATTGAAGCTAAAAATAAAAGCACAAAAAATACTATCATTCGACAACTATATTACCCATTTAGACAATGGCGGACTGCCACAAAAAAGAAAGTAGTTACATTATTTTTTGAAAAAGATGATAAAACTGGGATATATTCAATTTGGCAATTTATTTTTAAAAATGCAAAAGACTATAACAGTATTAAACTGTTAAAATCTGCCAGATATATAATTAAATAAGATATATGAAGTTTCTTAAATTCTATCAAGAGGTTTTGGGATGTAAAAATGAAGATGAAGTTTTTACTTATTTCCTAGACAATTTAAAACCAAGTAATACTCTCTGGTCGTATTTTGTTAATTGGGACAAGGTTTTTAAAAATACTAGAAGTATTGAGATAGCTTTAAATAATCTAAATTATTTAATCGGCAAAAATGACTTTGATAAAGAATTTAAATTTTTAGTAAAACAAAATCCAGAAATTATTAAAGTTATCCCAGCTTTAGTTGTTCGTGATGGAAGTAATACCAATAAGTTTAAGATTTTAGTTGATTATAAAAACAAGAAACTGGTTTATGAAGATTACGATTTTTCTAAAAAAGACACTACTAATAAAGATATAGAAAATTACTTGCTGTTTGTAAAAGAAACTGGTCTTAAAGATTTAATCGTCTCGCAAAAAATTAAGAACCTCGTTGATTATATGATTGGCGTAGAGGCCGGGCTTGATAGTAATGGCCGTAAGAATAGAAGTGGACACTCCATGGAAGACATTGTTGGCTTTTTTATTGCCGATATTTGTAAAACTAAAGGCTATAAATTTCTAAAAGAAGCTACATCTGAAAAAATAAAAATTGAATGGGGTTTTGAGGTTCCAATGGATAAATCATCTCGTCGCTATGATTATGTTGTTAATACCGGGAAAGAGCTAATTATTTTTGAAACAAATTTTTATGGCGGCGGTGGTTCAAAATTAAAATCTACCGCAGGAGAGTATAGAGATTTATTTAATGTTCTTGGTGGACGATATAAATTTGTTTGGATTACTGATGGTAACGGCTGGAAAACAACATCAAGACCACTTAGAGAAACCTTTAATCATAATGATTATATTATTAGTTTAGATATGGTAGAGAAGGGAGTTTTGGAAAATCTGATTTGATAATTCTATGAGTGAAACGGAAAAAATTAGCATGGAATTATTTTCCGACGTAGGAATGGGGGAATTGTTTATGTCTCGACTCTTTAATTTTGAAACAGACATATTACAGGGTCTTGTGGGTATTGATCATAAAGAAATTGAACATTTAATTTTTAGGACTATATTTGATGGTTTAGAACCAGCCTTTCGTAGTCTGCGTAGTTTACGTGAAAAGTGGAATGACCCAGAAATACCAAAAAAAGAAAAAATTCAACTTATTGAAAATATCTTTTCTTATCTAGTTGTAGCGTTTAAAGATAGATTTCAAGAGGTTGCTTATAAAATGGGTTATGATATTAGTTTTTTATTCAAAAATCAGAAAATATTTGAAAAAGAATATGTAGAATTTCAAAAAAAACATCCGATGATTGATCCAAAATTCATTTTAGAAGATCGAGAATGGTTAAATATTTTAATTGGGGTAAGAAATAATGTTATAGATCATAAGGCGGGGAAAGATCCTGATATTATTAAACAATTAAGTGTTTTTTTAACGCTGGAAAATGTTGAAATTTTGTTTGATAATTGTTGGAGATCTGTTGAAGATTTCTTAGCTGCATTTGCCGTTGATAAAACAGATTCAAAATATGGGATGAAGATTCAAGAATTAGTCGAATATAGAAAAAACAAAACTCATGACCATAGATTTGGTTGGTTTGACGCCTCCTTAAAGTTGTAAATTATTTTTTTATTTTAATAAAATTAAATAAGATTAATCTTTTTATCTTTCATCACTAACTTACTCTCTAAACATCCTAGCACCTCACGTTTTTCAAGAATTGATCCCTCTCTAAGCACATATTTGGCATAGTTTCTCATATCTATGTCTTTTTGTTTATTAAAGTTTACTTCATTCGCCCCAAGTATGCTTTTGCTGAATTTATAGTATCTCTCGATTTCTTCATTAAATTGGTGTTTTAAGCCCAGGTCATTAATATTTAGCTTATCAATAACCTGAGTTAATTGTTCAATCATTTCTTCTTCTCTAATATAACCGCCCTTGCAGTTTACGTTTCTTGACCGAGCACAGCCATAATATACATATCTTTTAACTGATCCATCGATTAGTTTTTTAAATTTTTCTTCAGCGCTTATGCTTGATCCGCAATGGCCACATTTTATTAGTTTGGTAAAAGCAAATTCTTTGCAATCTTGTCGAGATATATTTCCCCTACTTACTTGTTCATTGGCTTTGGTATACAACTCTTTAGAAATAATTGGATCGTAGCCGCCCTTATACCATTTATCGCTTCCGACGGGGTATTCGAATTCGCCATAATAGAATGGTTCTTTAATCATTATGTGAACCATGCTAATGGTCATGAACTTATCATTTCTAGTTCTAAAACTCGTTTCTTCTTTTAGCCATCGATGTACTTTCCGACCACTCCATTGTTCGTTAGCCACTTTCTCAAATATCTGTTTTACTATCGGCGCTCGTTTAGGATCAATAGTTATTTTCTTTTGTCCTTTGTCGGCATATTTGTCGTGTAGGTAGCCAATAGGCGGACGGCCTGGTCGCCAGCCTTGTTCGCATTTGGCTCGAAGTCCTCGTTTTACATTTTCGCCCTTATGGTCGTTTTCTAGTTTGGCCTGAGAACCTAAAATCATCAGTAAGAATTTTTCATTGGGGCTATTGGTAAATTTTTGGCCATGCGTTCTAATTTCAATTATCTTTCCTTGATCCATTAAATCAACTATCGCTCCAAGGTCGCCGGCGTTACGGCTCAACCTGTCAGGCGCCCAACATAAGATGCCGTTAAAGACATCTTTTTTGATATCGCTTATTAATTTATTAAATACCGGCCTTTGTCCCGAGTCTTTAGCGGAATGGCTCTCTTGCCTAATCTCGGTTACTTGGACATTGTCCCGAGTCGCCATTTCCAGCATCTCCTTAATTTGCGAATTAATTGAAAGAGCCTGTTTTTCATCTTCTTCCGTTGATTTGCGAGCATAGAGGCAGTACTTCATTTGAATCGGTAAGACCTCTAAATTGCTCCTACTTTGTCCCTGGGTGACTACTCTGGGCTCCAGTGTTGTTGTTTGATCCATATAGTTATTTGTTATTACAACTACATGAATGACGCAACACGACCGTGAAGTCTAGACCGAGGAGTAGACAACTTGTAGGTAACTTATCTTTACTTTTTGGCCTTTTTGAGTTATATTTTAAGTGCAAAACTATATTTTAATCCTGTGGAGACAACGTGTCATTTTAGCTATTTTGGCTATTCTGACAATTTTGTCTATTTGTGCAAAGGAACGGGCACGCCGACCAGCATAAGTAGGCATCTTCACGGATACCAAAAATGTAGTTTTGCAACTAGGTCGGGTGTCCGTTTTTATTTTATATGGGCACTAATTATTTTTTTAAATGTTCAATATAAAATAATTAATAATATATGAAAAAATTAGTTTATTGGTCGTTCTGCTTATTGTGTTTATTTGTCGCCTCTAATCCCGCTAAAGCTTCGTCAGGATTTAGTCATGTTATTTCTCTAGAACCTGGATGGAATTTAGTATCCACGCCGAGATTATTATCTTCTCATGAATTTTCAGCTTCAAGTACTTCTGCTAACTATGATATTTATGTCATGAATCCAAGCAGTGCTTCCAAGTGGTCTACTATGGCTGAGCTAAATCAAACCGAATTTCAACCACTGTTCGGTTATTTTATAAATAATAAAGTTGGCACCACGACAACCTTAACTTTTAATTATCAAGAAAATGTGGCTCCAAATGAAAGATTTTTTTCAAGAAATTTGCAAGCGGGCTGGAATGCTATTGGCGTCGCAAATCCTAGTTATGCGCTAAAACAAAAAGATCCAGATAGTGTAGATACAAATAATGTAAAAAGTATTTTAGATAGCATCGGCTCAAGCACTCAGTCTGTTTATGATTTAACTGCTAATCAAACACCAAAATATAAAGCAAAAATAAGCGACTCCTGGTCTAACGCTACTTATAGTGACGCTAATAACTTAAATGATTTTAGAGAAACAAAGGCTTATGCAGTTTATAATACTTCCGCTGGCGTTTATAGTGGTTCTCAGAATAACGATCCAGTCGTAACTAACGATCCTTCATATGAGGGGCCAATTAATATTTCCAAGAAGGGGACTTCTCCGTCTGACACAACTGTTATTCGGGGGACAGATAGTACTATTTTATTAGCAAATGTTGAAGCTGATGAAGCACTCACCACCGATGGTTTGAATTTATCTTACGCATACACTAATGACAATGCCTCTACGACAACTCAATTCGAGAATGCCAGAGTTTATGTTAATGGTGTTTTACTTGATTCTTTTGACCCAGCTACTAGTACGGCCGCAACTATTGCTAAAGCAATTGATAGTACTTTTACCTTGAATAAAGGTGATAATGAAATTAAAATCATGGTTAAGGCCAAGACTACGGCGATTGCATCTTCTACAATTTACTTTGCTTTAGCTAGCTCTAGTATTTTTACCAACATGAATCCGGAATATGTTATTTCTGGTAATTCCGTTTCTAATATATCAGGCGTTGCTACTAGCGCAACTTTTACTATTCAGTATGTGACTCTGGAAACTGTTAGAAGCGATGGCTATGGTAGTGGTAGCGCTATTCTTGCGAGTAGCAGTGATGTTTCTTTGGGCAAGTTCGTAGTTAAAGCGAATAATGATATTGCCCACGTAACCTCGGTTTCATTCGGTTCTAATCTAGGAACTACATCAGATACTTCTATATATGATATGAAGTTATATGTCGATGGTTCCCAGGTTGGCAGCACTATCGACTTTGGTGTCTCTGGAGTCGTATTTACTCCTTTAAACTTTAATATTCCAGAGGATGAAACCAAACAGTTTGAACTTCAAGGTTCTTTTGATTCTTCTGCATCTGGCACATTTCAAACGGTTATGACTGTTAACGCTCAAGATTCAAGAGGGTCATCTATTGGTAGCGGTAATATAGCGACAACAACAAATTTTATTATTACAGAAAAGGGAACTTTATCTGTAACGTTAGGCGGAGACACACCACCAGCAGGAATATTGGCTACTAAAACTGGCGTTGAACAAGAAGTTGCTCAATTCAAATTTACTGCAGTTAATGATAGCGCTAACCTAACTGAAATTATCTTAATTAACACCCCCCTAGCTTCCTCTACTATTGCCTCTACTTCTACCGGCGTAAGTGATGCTGATCCCAGAATAGCCCAGGTTGAATTATATTCCGGAGCCACCCTAATTGATTCTTTCGTGCCAATAAATGGAACTGGCAAATTTACTATAACTAGTGACAAGGTTCTTATTGCTGCAAATACTTTTAGGACTTTGTCTATCAAGGTTGTTTTAAATAATATTGATAATGATGAGAGTGCGACCAACAAAGATATTCACTTTGGTATTACAACTGTTAAGTTTAAATCATCAAATGGGGAAGTAACTACTCAAGGCGTTGCTTTGTTGGCAAATAATTTTCGCTTAAGAAAAACTGTTCCAACTATTGCTAACCAGGCATTACCATCTACTGTTTTAATTAATGGCGATAGTGTTATTGCCAAATTTACTGTTACTGCTGATTCTAATGCTGATGTAACTGTTGGAAAATTTTCATTGACTTTAGCTACCTCAACTAATGTGACGGTTGCCACTACTTCTAACCCCCTGAAAATTAATGGAGTATTGCATTTTGCTACAGCAGATATGTCTACACCTGGGTTAATAGTGATTACTCCTGATACACCCGAGGTAGTCTCAGCTGGGACTTCTAAAACCTTTGAGGTTATAGCCTCTATAGTTGTTTCTGGTAGCGACACGGAGTATGTAACTACTAGTATTATTGAAGACGCCCCTGATTATGCGATTGGTTCCACTGTAGGAAGCATTTCTGGTAGTTTTGTTTGGTCTGATAACGCATCTGTAACAGTTGATACATACGCTAATAGCCATAGAGTGCCTGGTTTAACAACTGACACCTGGACTTTGTCTCAATAAAATCTATGAATAAATTTAAAATATTTTTAACATTATTAACTTTATCTTTATTTTTACCTCTTTCTGTAGAGGCCTCTGATCCTTTTCCTGATTTTCCTATGTCATTTTATGGATCAGCAACTCTAAATGGGTCACCGCTACCAGCTGGATCAAAAATCCAGGCTTATACTGGACTAACTCTACAGGGAGAGGCGACCATGAGTGAGGCAGGTATTTATGGTTATGATGATCCAACAAAAATAAAATTAGTTGTTGGAACCTATGAGGGCAACTTAATTTTCAAATACACTTTAAATGGTTCAACTTCTCAAGTTGGCTGTTCTATATTGAAGTATTTTGATGGTTTTGTTTCTGGTAGTTCAATATTAAAAAATTTAACATTTGAAAATACTAGTTGCGCTGATCCAATCTCTCCAGCCGAACAAACAGAACCAAATGGCTCAGGAGTAGCGACAAGCAGCAGCTCAACTCCTCAAGTAGTTATTTCTGATCCTAATCAAGCAGTTACCATTACAGTTAGTAGCGGAACAACTAACCCAACTATCGACGTTAGCTCATTTATTGGAAGTAACGGCACGGGGACACTACCTGCTATTAATATAACTTCGGCCAATGCTAATAATATAATTGTAACAATTCAAGCCTCTACTACCGTTGCTAGTGCTTCTTCATCCTGGGATGGCATCATTGCTGCCCCAACAGTCACGACTGTCACTTTGCCCCCTGTCTCCGGTCAAACCAAAACATTAAGTACGGCTATAGAAGTAGGCTTTACAGGCGCTAAATTATCTTTTGATAAAGCCGTAAAAATATTACTGCCTGGCCAGGCCGATAAAAGAGCGGGCTACACTAGAACGGGAATTACTTTTACCGAAATTACGACAACTTGCGCAGAAAACTCTCAAGTCTGGGCTAATACTAATTTAGGAACAGACGGAGATTGCAAAATAAACTCTGGTTCTGACTTAGTTATTTGGACAAAGCACTTTACAAGTTTCGCTACCTATACCCAAACAACTAATAGCACGGGTGGTAGCGGAGGGGGAGGAGGCGGTTCATCAACCTATTGTACTGTCGTAACGTATTCCCCCTGGCAAGCCTGTGTGGGCAGCCTGCAATCAAGAACTATTTTAACTAGTACTCCGGCCTCATGTAGTCTTACAACCCCACAACAGCTAGAGACTAGTAGATCGTGCCAGTTAGCTATATCCACCGATATTATTCTTCCCCAAGCAACTTCAACAGATTTAACTATTTCTCCAGTAACTTCTAGTTCCCAAACTGCTAAAGTAATGGCCGAAGAAAAAGAACTAACGACTAAAATAGATACCAAATTGACTAAGCGTCTGGCTGGTAGAATATTGTTACAAACCGAAAGGTTTGGTCAAGCCTGGTATTTAGATGCGGTATCATTAAGTCGCTATTATTTAGCTGACGGACAAAGTGCCTATGGCGCTCTTCGTAAATTTGGATTAGGCATTAAAAATATAGATATACAAAAAATACCAGTCGGTCGAGAATCACGTTTTAGTATGACTGATACCGATAGTGACAACCTGCCAGATAAATTAGAAGAGGGCTTGGGCACTAATCCAGCTTTAGCCGATACAGATGGTGATGGAGTAAGCGATGGTGACGAAGTATTAAAGAATAACACTAATCCATTGGGAACCGGCAAACTAGTTTATTCAACTTCACTTGTAAATCGACTTAAAGGTAGAATTATTATTCAAACCGAGAGTCGTGGCGAAGCTTGGTATGTAAATCCAGTAGACGGCAAACGTTATTATTTAGCTAACGGAGAAGCAGCTTATCAGATTATGCGTTATTTATCGTTAGGTGTTAATGATATTAATATTAGAAAGATTACTGTTGGAAGTTGGTAATAAACTTTTTGGCGATAATTAATTTCTAATTTTAGTCTCGGCAAACAGGAATGGTACAGTCACGAACGTCATCACCCAGAACATAAAATCCAACTCTATGTTGAGTTTGGTCTCTATCTAGTATTTTTATGCACAAGGTTGAGAAGGCATCGGCCAAGTCATCATGTTTTTCTTTCCCAAAATTTACTAGCTGACTTATAAGTAATTGCGAAATATCTCGGGGAAATAATATTGTGCCATTTTGTACGGCGTGGCTAACTAAACTTAACCTGCTTCGTTTGTCACCTTTTGGTTTAAATTCTTCTATTTTAAAGTGAGATGATTGCTCCTGGTCATTTACATGTTGAATGATTGCTTTTTGATATCCCACATCTTCTACAAATAATCGGTATCTTTCATAGCATAACTTAGAGGCAATCATCGTTTTTATTTGCATAACAGTTTCCGGAAAAGATAATCTTTGGTTAATTACATCGGAAGTAATATAAATTTTTAATTCACCTTCATAACCAAAAACGAGAGCAGACACCATAGCGGTATAGTCCGCTGATTCTTCTTTGGATATTGCTAAATCAATTCCAGTTCCACAAAAACGAAATTTATTTTGTTCAGTTATTTCTGGCAATTCATCATAATAATGTAACCATTCGGGATGAATAACTCTTTCATGATCGGACAATATTTTAAGAAGATATTCACGAGCCCAGGATGAATCGTTGGCAATTTTTTTACGTTCTATTTCAATCTCTTTCATGTTATTAAATTTTCCCTTCCAAGCAATTTCGTCCTTATCATTTAATAATGGCACCATTAATAATTTACCATTTAAAGTTCCTTCCTCAATTTTTTCTCGTAGTCGCATTAGAAGGGAATCTTCATGGAGCAAGTTGCCGACAAAAATAGTTTTAGTGGTTTTATCTCCAGCCGGTATGACTTCGCCCGATATCCATTGATGAATTTTATCACGGCCTTCTTTAGTTTTAACGCTCTGTAAATCTTCAATATCGTCACAAATAATTAAATCCGGACGATATTGCTTGTGTTTCATGCCACGAATAGTTTGTTCCATTGAAGCTGCGGTTATTCGGGCGTCGTATTTTGGGATTACTAGCGACATCGAGCCCCACTCATCTTCGATTTCTTTAAATGGCCCCAGATCTGCTCTCAATAGTTCATTTCCTTCGAGTTCTTTTCGGATATTTATTAAATGCTGTCTGGCTTGTCGCTGGGTTTGGCCGAGAATAATAACGAATTTCTTTTGTGGTTTGCCAAGGATTGACCAGATTGGGTAAGAGAGCGTAAATATTGTCGACTTGGCGCTACCCCTGAAGGCCATAATTAGAGCAGTATTTATTGTTTCGTCTTCGGTTAAACTAAACATTTTGTAATGAAAATCCGCAAAAGGGTAAGTCATATAATGGCTGAAATAGACGCTAAAAAACCAAAGGTGGCTATCTCTAGTTACGGTCGTTCTCGATTTGCGGTCGCGAATTATTTCTTCAATTTTTTCTTTGCTTATATTATTCATATTTTTGTTATAGCTCGGCAGGGTTTTGTATTTCTGCTGGGTTATCTTGGTTAATTAATAAATTTTTATCATTGAAAAGGGAAGCGAGTTCTAAGGCTTGCTTGATGTTTTCTTCTTGTTCCGGAGTCAGTTTTCCGTTGTCGGTTTTTAAGCGGCCATTTATTTCTAATTTGTTGGCATAATTTTTATGGTTATGATTTAACCAATAAATAATAGCGGTTAGATTATTATTTTTAATGGCGTTAAGTAATTGTGATTCGGCAAAGTCATTTATTAGATGCCTACCATTGTAAGTTGCCTTATCAACTGCTTCGGCAAACGCCTCGTCATTTTCTTTCCAGCGATAGAAGGTTGTTCGAGCTAGGCCAATTTTTTCGCAGACAACTTGGACTATCGGCGTTTTATTCAATTGTTCTATGGCTAGTTGTTTAAGAGTTTTATCATCTTGCATATGGGTTAATATATTTTTTTAGCTTTTAAGCCCGTTAGTTTTTCCCAGCGAGCAATAATGGTTGAGCAGTGTCCTTCGTCTAACTCAATCATTAAACATTTACGTCTGGTGTGTTCGCAGGCAACGAGAGTTGAGCCTGATCCGCCGAAACCATCAAAGACAATATCGCCGATTTTTGTGCTGTTAAGTATCAGATTTCTTAATAGTCCAACTGGCTTCATTGTGCTGTGTAATTTGCTTTTATTGGGTTTTGGATAGAATAAGACGCTCTTATCTTTGCTTCGCTTAAATTCATGCGTGCCAAACCAGCCGTAGGCGATAAGTTCATGTTGGGGCAAGTAATCAAGCCGGCCGATTACGGCATGAGATTTAACCCAAATTAATAATTGGGTAAATTTATATCCTGCTCTTAGCATCGCTTGCCTTAAAGCAAATATCATTTTATCGGAGTTGAATATATAGACGGAATTCTTTTTACTTAGATAGGGCTTAATATTAGCTAACCAGTTAAAACTAAATTCTTCATATTCTTTATCGCTCTGTTCATGGTCGTTAGCAATTATTTTTTCACAAGCCAGTTTTTGCTTGAAACCAGATTTACTTTCTACATAAGCAACTCCGTAGGGCGGATCCAAAATCAGGGAGCAAATTTTATTATCTTTAATTAGTGTCTTTAATAAATTTTTGTCATTTATATTTCCGCAAGCAATTTTATGTTCGCCTAATTGAAAGATATTTCCTATTTTTACTATCTCCATATTTTTATTTTGGCTTGTTGAGCAACTTAGCTTTTAGGCCAGTTAACTTTTCAAATCGATTAATTATTAATTGGCAAAATATTGGCTCTTTCTCGATTAAATATGCCCGACGCTTTAATTGTTCGCAGGCAATGAGCGTTGAACCAGATCCGCCGAATATATCTAAGACAATATCATTTATTTGAGTACATCGTCTTAGGGCTTTTTCATGAAGTGTCGGCGGTTTAGATGTTGCATGTTCATAATCTTGGCCTGGTAGGCGTTTAGCGAGCCATATATCTAAACCATCCATAATATCGTCAATTGTCCTATTGCCCGTGCCAATTTCTTTATTGAGTATTTCGTTAAGATTGTTTATGGGGGCTAAGTATGGTTTTCCTATAATGCCGTAGACGCAGGGTTCATAGCACTTATTAAAAGCGACTTGAGGGGTCACATTGAACCCATTCTTAATCCAGAGGCAGACACGCTGGTTTTTGATACCAAGTTCTAAGTATAGTGATTGAATTAAGCCGATACTTTTTTGATCACAGTAATAGAAAAAATGAACATCGGGTTGACTGACTGAGATAGAGTTAAGCATTGTCTGTTTAAGAAATTCTCTAAACTCACTATCACTTTTAGCGTCATTAACGTGTCCGCCATAATTCTTTTTTCCACCCAACCCTTTGTTATAATCGAGCTTTATATTGTACGGACTATCTGTATAAATCATTTGTGCTTTTTCATTACCCATTAATGTTTTAGTAGACTCTGCTTTAGTAGAATCGTTGCAAAGAAGTTTGTGATTACCGAGAGCGAATAGGTCACCTATTTTAATATCAGTAGTCTTAATATTTTCTAATTCCTTTTTTTCATCAAATTCGTCATTTTCTATTTCCAGAACATCATTCCAGATTATCCCGATTTCTTCCGTATCGAAGCCCACGTCTAACAAGGTTCCGATTTCAAAGTTTTTTAATAACTCAAGATCCCAGGAGCCGGTATTTTTGTTTAGGCGGAGATTTAAAATCTTTTCTTTCTCTTCGCTCAGATTTAAATAAACTACTGGGATTTCTTTATAGCCTAATTTCAACGCTATTTTTAATCTTTGGTGGCCGCCAATTACAATATTCAGGCGGTTTTTGTTTGAATTCACAATAATTGGATCAATTATTCCGAACTGCTTTAAACTGGCCGTTAGGTCAGATTCTTGCTTGGCATCCATAGCCCTGGCGTTATAGAGAGCCGGTTTGAGGAGGGAAATGTTTACCCTCTCAATTTTGATGTTTGTTTGTGGCATAGATTTATCGTTATTAAATTATTTAGTATTTTTTATTTTCTTAGCATCTGTCCCCATTAATCCTAGGCGCAGGAAGGTCTCAACATCTTTTGCTTTTCCCTCACCACAAGCGTTACAGTAAAGTCCTTCGATAACATCAGGTATCCGTTCTTTAACCCACTCTTTTATAAAATCCTGTGCTAAGGGCCAAAAATATTGGTGATGTTTCCAGTCGGTTAGCGTGTCTTGACTAACTCTGATGCTCTCGGCAAAATCTTTCTGCGTTTTTTGTTTTCTTGAAGCTCGTGGAGTGGCAAACCATTGGGCAAATTTGACAAAATCAGCTACCCGTTCGACATGCGGGATAACCGTCGGAAAATCGGAGTAGATCGGAGTTAGGCGTTGCTTTCCATTAACCTTGTCTGATATGGAAGTGTTTGTCGTATCATTTTTAGTGTTTTTTGTTTTCATAGATTGTTATATTAAATAATAAATAAAAAAGATCATGCTTGTTACATGATCTAGTTTACTTTATTGGTTTATTCTGTTTGCGTTCTATAAAGATGTTATTTAGGAGTCACAAATTTCTCCTCTAGTCTTCGCATCTTTGTGATTATTTTTCTTATATTTTCCCATTCTAAATCGCCGTATTGACCGTTAATTATTGAGTATATCTCTTCATCTATTCTTTTGTTGCAATAAATCTCCTCGCCCTTATTTTTACTTATGGCCGTTTTTCTAGATTTGATTTCTTTATATAATTTAAAAATTTGTAAATCTCTATCAAAATTTTTTCTTTCTTTACTTTTGCCATGGTAGTCAGGAAGCATCTTTTTTTCTTTTTCTATCTCTGGCCAATATTTTTCAATGTCTTCTTTTTTTGTATAACCAAAAATTCGTAAATATAACTCTGGTTCATTGCTTTTTTTGTTCCTTCGCCAGGTTATGTTAAAGGATGGATGCGGATACTCTGTTTTCTTAAAAAATACATAATTTATAAGAAAATCATGGAAGCCTTTGCGATTATTAACAATATTGAAATGATTTAGAATCTCTTCAAAATAACGTCCGTATATCGGTGGTAAAAAATTATTTTCGAATTCTTCTATCTTGTTCTGGACATCTAACCCCCAGGACTTTTTTTCTTGAGTAATCCGTTTAAAGTTATCTTTATATTTTTTACCGTAGCGTATTTCGGCAAATTTATTCCAGTATTTGTCGTTCCACTTTGAATATTCATCATATTTTTTAAAACCATCCCGGGGAACGGGGCAATTAAAGCTTTCGAACCGATTTAACAGTTGATCAATAGAATCTTTGAAATACTGATCGCCCATCATCATTTTAACCTGATAGTGGTAATCATCTAAAATTAACTGCCCCTTTTGTTTATCATTTGTCATATTTACCTTCAATTAATTAGTTTGTATAGACTCTCTTGACTTCCGATTACACATCTTGTATAATAGTGTATACTATGAATAATAAATTGTCAAAAAGAGAAATCGAAGCATTTCGTATTATCAGGAATGCTGTGGTCCATGAACAAAAATCGCCATCCTTAAGAAAGTTGGCGGAATTATTAGGGTATAGCTCTCCTAGATCCGCTACTATAATTACTAGAAGACTAGTCGGAGAAGGGCTTATAAAAAGAAAAGATGATGGCGATTGGCAAATATTAAAGGATGTAGACAAGGGGTTATCTGTAGCACAAACAGTGAAAGTGCCTTTAGTTGGGTATGTAGCATGTGGGTCACCTATATTAGCGGAAGAAAATATTGAAGCCTATATTCCAGTTTCTACAAAATTAGCAAAGCCAGGATCTAAGTATTATTTGCTTCACGCTCAAGGAGATTCTATGAATAAGGCTGGAATTAATGATGGCGATATTGTTTTAATAAGACAGCAATCCGATGCTGATGATGGAGAGAAGGTTGTTGCTTTGATCGATGGTAAAGCAACGATAAAAGAATTTTTTAAGTCGCCAAACGCTGTCGTACTTAAACCAAGATCAACCAATTCAGAGCATAAACCAATAATACTAACTGAAGACTTTCAGATTCAAGGTGTTGTTATTCAAGCTATTTCTAATTTTAAATAATAAATATATGGCAAATTATCATGTCTCAAAAGACAAAGACTCTGGTGACTGGAGAATAAAGCGCGAAGGAGCTGATCGTGCGAGTGGTTTTACCAACACCCAAAGGGAAGCTGAAAAAATCGCCAAAGAATTATCTGGTAACTCTGGCGGTGGCGAGGTGAGGATACATGGTTTAGACGGAAAGATCCGTGATAGTGATACGGTCTATCCTGGTAACGATCCTTGTCCGCCGGTAGATAAGAAAAATTAATATGATTAATGATATACGTGAAATTAAGCGCGGCAGAGGTATTAAAGATAATATTAAAATTTTATTATTTGCGAAATCAGCTGGGAGATGTGAAATTTGTAATAAGTTAGTTATTAAAGATTTAAATACTAGAGAACAATTTATTTGGGGAGAAATGGCCCATATATATGCCTTTAGCGATAATGGCCCAAGAGCTAATAAAGATATTAATGATAAAAATAACGTAGATAACTTATTATTAGCTTGTCCTGATTGTCATGAAAAAATTGACAAAACAGGTCAAGAAAAATATTATACTGCACAACAGTTATACGAGACTAAGCTCAATCATGAGAATAGAATTTTAGTTTCAACTAGTTTTGGCTTAAAACGACAAACGAAGGTTGTTAAAATGGCTATCAATATCAACTCGGAAGTGGTGAAAGCCGACAATGTTGATATAGTTCAAGCCTTAATGAAGAATCGTTTGGTACCGTGCGAAGATATGTTTAACGAAATTGATTTTTCGAACATTTCCGGAAGAGATGATAAAAATTATTGGATATCAAAATCGAAAGATATATCAGAATGGCTAAGTCACTTCTACTCTGATTTACAAAGAAAAAAAATTGAACATGTATCAATTTTTGGGATTGGTCCTATACCTCTTTTGATGTTTTTTGGATCAAAATTAAATAATAAAATTAAAACTACTTTATTTCAACTTCATAAGGATGATGGTACATGGAAATGGAATAGTGGTAATCCGATGGCTAGATATAAATTAAATTTTAAAAAAGGAAATGATAAAGATAAAGTGGCCCTAATTATATCTTTATCAGGGACTATAGATAGAGACTTGCTGCCAAGTAATATAAAAAGTGATTACTACATATACGAGTTGTCATTAGTGGGTTCCCCAAATTATAATTTTTTACGTACTGAAAAAGATTTATTTAGTTTTGAAAAAAGTTTTTCAACATGTATAAGCGATATAAAGAATAATCATCCAGGATTAAAACAGATAGACGTTTTTCCTGCAGTACCTGCGCCAGTAGCTATAATCTGTGGAAAATCATTAAACAAAAATTCCGACCCCAAATTAAGAATTTTTAATAGTTATAATAGAAATAAATTTAAATATTCCCTGACAATAAACTAAGACATAAATAGAATTTAAATACACTAGTATGACAAATAATGAGTATCTTCGTGGTTTGCTCGAAGGACAAAAACTAAGTGAAGATGAAAACAATTTATTGATAGCGCATAAAGAAGAAGTGGAGGGCTTTTTGAGGGAAAAATTTGGCAACGAGCCAACTATTAAATTTTCTGGCTCAAAAGCCAAACACACTATGATAAAAGAAAGTTATGACTTAGATATTGTTTGTTATTTTACTTCGTCTAATCCAAAAACTTTAAAGGAATTACATGACAAGGTGCAATCAGTATTATCTGATAAATACCAAATATTACCAAAAGCTTCAGCTGTTCGTATTTTAGATTTAACTGGCGATGATAATTTTGATAATCAAAATTATCATATTGATGTTGTTCCTGGCAGGTTCATCGATGAAACAAATCACGACGCCTTTCTCCATGTTGTTTATGGAGAAAAAGAGCGGATTCAAACAAATATTAAAATACACATTAATTATATTTCAAACAGTGGGTGCCGGGAATTAATTAAATTAACAAAGTTATGGGCTTGTCGAAATAACCTTTCTTTTAAAACCTTTATTCTAGAATTATTTGTGGTTCATGCCATGACCGATTATAAAGAAAAAGACAATTATGAATTAGCCTTTTTGAAGATATTGCAAGACATAGCTGATAATTTTGAAAGCATTAGATTAGTTGATCCGGCTAATTCTAATAATATTGTGACCGAATCTATCGATGACTATAAAAAAAATTTAATATCCGGACAGGCAAGAGGTGATATTGAAAAAATTAATCAAAATAATGATATTAAAACATGGGGTGATATTTTTAGAGACCCCAACATCGATAATATATTAGAAGAAGAGGAGGAAAACAATGAAGAAGAATTATCTTTGTTTATTTCTCCGTATGAAGATCTTTCTCACTGTCTACCGCCCCAATGGCCTGCAGTAAGCTCCGGTTGCAGTATAGGAATACGCTGTTTCTCAACAGACAATAAAAATAAATATTTGGAAGAAATTTTTTCTGACGGAGAAACTCAGTATGAAGATTACAGCTTGAAATATGAAGCTACGGTTAGAAATCAACCAATTAATTCTGAAATTTTTTGGCAGGTTGTGAATACTGGTAAGGAAGCTAGGGACAATGGGGCACTAGGTCTGAGAGGAGATTTTTTTAAGGGTAGGTATAGTAGTGGTAAGCCAACAGAAGACGAAAGGATTAATTATGAATCAACTAAATATACTGGTAAACATTGGATTGAATGTTTTATCGTAAGTAACGGCCAACTTGTTGCGAGAAGTGGAAAGTTCTATGTGAATATTATTAATAGAAGTTTGCATGTTAAAAGACAAAATCCCCCTATGTTTAGAATGAGGAAGCCAAATGGCCCCAAGAATATAAGAAAACTATCAAGTAATTTTATCGGATTATGAAAGACTCAATTGAAAAAAATTTAGAATTTAAAACATTTGCATTCGTTACGTTACTAGGAGCCTGGATTTGGATGATTAAATATTATTTATCATTAATTCCACTTTCAGGTAATGATTACATTTCGTTTCCGATTATAATTTTTAGTTTTATAATTTTTTATCCAATATTTCCTCTGGGGATGATGCTTGTTTATTCATCATTGTATCAAATAGAGGATCGGGATGAAAAAATTATAGAGATAGAAAAAAAATATACTGAAAAAACAAAAGTATTTTTTGGTTGGTGGCCAATCGTAATAATATTTGCCCCAGCATTTTTAATGGTCTGTTTATTCAAAAATTTGCCAATGGTTTTAGTTTTAATCGCGGTTACTTTATGCGTCTTTATAATTAAAATCTCCTTTTTTAACCAAATATTTTCTTGGAAGGATATAAGAAAACATTATAAAATTTTTACTAAATCATTCTTTTTGTATTTAGCATTTTTTATAATTATGATTATGTTGTTGTGGTTTTCTAATAAGTAATTTATGTATTTTCATCACTGCGTGCAACAATTCACAACCACGGGTCAAAATTCTCAATTCTTGGGCGCTTTTTTGGGTGCATTTTTTGCCTTCTTCTTTGGATTAATTGCTTTTTTTGTAACTACAAATATATCAAACAAAAGAAAAAGATTTATAAAACATAAAAATGCTATAGTTAAACTTGAACAGTTGCTTAATACACACATTGATGAAGTTACTATAGCCCAATATACCGCAAAGTCTATTCAAGAAATTTTAGAGAGCGGAGCCTTTGTAACAGCCAGATTCAACAAATTTAAATTAATTAATGATCTGCCTTTTGAACTAGCCAGTATTAACTTAATAAACAAGTATTTTGAATATAGTAGAAATATGGTGCGCTTTAATTTAGACTTCTCTAGTATTAATTACTCACTTACAAGATTTGAAGATGCAGTACTGGCCAATATAAAATTATCAGAGGATAATAGAAAATATTTAATCAAAGCAGTGAGTGATAAACCAAAGATTCTTAATCATCTTGAGGCGGATACAAAAGAATTTTTAGCAATAGTGCGTCTATATTTAAGTAAAATCAGAAATTGTAATCCGACTATATGTGGAATGTTAGAAAAATTTGATCCAGAAATCACTCCAGAAGAATTGAGCGCGGAACTTGTTAAGCTAGAAGAGGAGATATCCAGGAAAGAAGCGATGTAAGTACAACAAGATATTATTGATATTAAAAATACCGCCCTCGACCTAGGCGATATTTTGTATAAAAAACTCTAAATTATTTTGTCCCATACTGCCCGCATTTCTGCGTTTTGTCCAACAAAATAATAAAGAATGATTTATCGTCTATGTTGTATCTGCTCGATCCTGTTTTCTTCTAAATATTTAAGAATATCCTTTTCAGAAAAGCGGAGAAGTCCATTTATCTTGTAGAAGGGAATCTTTCTGCCATCAACAATCCGATATGCGGTGGCTTGCGATATGCTAAATAACTTACTAAGATCCTTTACCGATAATAGTTTTAAATCGCTTAGAGAATTCTCGTTCATATAGTTATGATTAAATTTAACAAGATAAATAGTGCTAATACTTCTTATGCTATTATTTTAGCATTTTGTCAAATAAGACACAGGTACATTCAAACTTTTAGTGCAACACCTGTCATTTCATAGAATACCTCATAAGGGGTCTTCCAGCCAAGTCTCTTTCTGGGCCTGGAGTTAATCAGGTATTCAATATATTTAATTTGTTCATTAGA
>Ga0247841_10003911_pt1 | contig 26619 bp, 29 predicted proteins | sample LaCruzMarch2015__2_FD_192410 | JGI IMG/M metagenome (GOLD analysis project Ga0247841, IMG submission 192410) | Freshwater microbial communities from meromictic Lake La Cruz, Castile-La Mancha, Spain - LaCruzMarch2015_18m | ecosystem: Environmental > Aquatic > Freshwater > Lake | place: Spain... | reverse complement strand
TAGCCGTCTTCACAAAACGTGCGCACGTACCAGCGGCCATCCCAGGCCACGTCATTGATCTGGCGCGCGAAGCGATCGTAGATGGCGCGGGCCTCGCGGGCCAGCGCGGCGTCGCCGATCTGCTGGGCCAGCTCCTCAAGTTCGAGCGCGCCGTGGCAGAGTTGCTGCGAGACCATCACGCTTTCGCGCGCGCCGGCGGCGGCGGTCGCTTCGAGGCCGTCGTTCCAGTCGGCGTGATGTTGCAGGCACAAGCCGTGCTTGCCTGTGTCGCCGGCGAGGAAGCGCAGGGCGCGCACGGCGTGGTCGAGCACCGTGCCGCACTCGCTGCTGTCGAGATAGGGGACTGGCTGGTCGAGCAGCGCGAAATCGCCACTCTCCTTGATCAGCCATGGCACGCTCATTAAAATCCAGGCCGGCTTGTCGGAATACTGCAGGCGATTGAGCGGGCGAAACCCGTGCGGGACGCAGCCATTGGCGTATTGCGAGGCCAGCGCGCGCAGCAGGTTGGCGCGCGCGGCGGGATAGTCGGCCATGGCCAGCGCGCAATCCAGTTGGAGGTTGTCGCGGAAGCCGCTCTTGTTGATGAGGTAGGCGTAGTGTTGTTTCTTGACAAAAATATTGATGAGCGCGTCGTAATTGGGAACCCCGGTTTCGACGCGGTACATGGCGGCGCGTTCCAGCTCGCGGGCTTGCTGCTCGTCGCAGAGCGCGTCAATGCGCGCGGGGGTCAGGTCGCGCCGCAACTGCAGGACATCGTCCGGGCCGGCCGCCTGGCCGAGCGCGAAATCAACGCGGCCGGTTGCGCGCGGGGCAAGCGTGAGCCGGACTTGCACGACGCCGGCGCAATCGGGCCCGAAGCCGGGCCGGTTGTCGCAGTTCCAGCCCCACAGGATGCGCGGCGTGCCCAGTGCAAATTCGCTGCGCGTGAAATGATCACGGTAACCATTGCCGCCGACGAAGCCGTTCAGCGCAACCAGATAGCCGTTGAAACGATTGGTCGGCACATGCCGGTTGCGATTGGTGATGAAGACGCCGCCGAGCTCCGGCATGACGACGGCATAATTATCTTTGCTGACGTACGCGCCGTCACGGTCACAACCGGTGAGTTGAAACATGGCATAGGCGAAGAGCGAGACATGGCGGGGTGCGTCCGCCAGATTTTCGAGGGAGACGGTCCACAGTTCGGCGCAATAGTCATGCGGGACAAAGACGCGCTGGGTCGCGCGCAGGTTCGCGCAGGTGCCCTGAATCTCGGTTTTGGCGGCATAATAGCGGCAGGTCTTCTGCGTGACTGCCTGCGGCGCCGGCGCGCCGCCCGGGCAGAACACCACGCCATTGTCGTCATCGCGCACATACAGGTATTTGGCGTCATAGCCGACCAGCTGGCAGGTGCAGCCCTGGCCGTCGCGCACCCACACCGGCCCGTCGCCGATGTTGGTTATTTCGGCATAGACTTCGCGCTCACCAATCGCATTGTAATGCAGATTCACCCATTTGCGCGGCGGCTCGTGCTCCAGCACAAAGCAGTGGGCTTCGTGGTCAAAGTGGCCGTATTGTTCCAAAGAAGACATGGCGGTCAGCGCGGGCGGTTCAGGGTTGTTCCGGTGCGGCATCGCCCTGATCCGTTTGCAGTTTGCGGAGTTCGTCGCGCAAGTGGGCGGCGTCTTCATAGCGTTCCTCATCGAGCGCTTTCTGGAGGGCCTCCTGCGCGGCAGCCAGACGTTCCGTCGGCGTTGTGCCGGCCGCCTCATGCGTCTCGCGCGACATCTCGACGCCGGCCTCGTCCATCACGGCGCGCGCGACGCAGATCGGCGCATTATTGCGCAAGGCGATGGCGATGGCATCCGACGGCCGTGCATCCAGATGGAAATTATCGCCGCTGGCATTGACCAGCCAGATATCGGCGAAGAAGGTGTGCTCGACCAATTTGGTGATGACAATCCGGCGCATCTCGCCGCGCAGCGCGTCGACAATGTTTTTGAACGTGTCGTGGGTCATCGGTCGCTCGACCGGCGTGGGATTCAAGATCAGCGAGATAGCCTGCGCTTCGGCCGGTCCGACGATAATCGGCAAGCAGCGATTGCTGTCGTCTTCTTTCAAGACGATGACAAAGCCGCCCGATTGCTGGGCGGGCGCAAAGCCGACCACACTGACATTGATCAGATCGGATGCTTGCATGACGACTCCGGGGTTGCGACGACAAGGTCTGCGGGCGGGACAATGCGACGGCCCTGCGCGCCCCGCAGCGCCATGGCCAGCTCGTCAAAGGTGGGCGCGGCCATGGCGAAGGCGGTGGCTTGGCGGCCGATGTCTTCGAGAAAATGAGCGTCGGACGTGCGCACGAACGGGATGGACGGCGGCACGCGCCCGCGCCAGACGCAGTCCTGCGCGCGCGGCGAAAGATCGCAGGCATCCAGCGTGACCTGCGCCGGCCACATGCCCAACTGCGAGAACAAACTGTTGATCGGCCGGTCAATGTGCGAGGCGATGACCAGGCCGCCGCGGGCATGCACCTCGTCGTCGAGCACATCCAGCGCCAGATCCGTCGTGCCCACCAGCAGCCGCTCCTCGAAGCCCAGCACCTGCTCGTCCACATCCACAATCGGCTGATCGCCGAACAGTTCGGGATTGTTCTGGACCGGCGCCAAGTGCTGGTGGATGAACGCGCCAAAGGTCATTGCCGTCGCCAGTTCCGCGAACAGGCAGACAACGTGGATTTCCTCGGCGGTCGTGACTTCGGCGCCAAACACGGGCGTCACGCCGCTGATGCGCGCGGCGGCGGCGGCGAAGGCCGGGCAATTGGCGGTCGTGTTGTGATCGGTCAGGGCAATCATGGCGAGTTTGCGGGCCACGGCGGCCGCGATAATGCGCCGGGGCGAGCTCTCCAAGCTGCCGCACGGCGAGAGGCACGAATGGACTTGCAGGTCGGCACGGTAGACCGTCATGTCAGGCGGAACGAACGCCCAATGCGTACAGCCGGCCGGCAACGGTGAACGAGCTTTCGGCGGTCGTCAGGACGGTCACGTTGTTGTCGCGCGCGGCCGTCAGCACGTCGCTGTCCGGCACGCGCCCGTGGGTGATGATCACGGCCGCCAAGCCGACCAAGCCCGCGACCGCGACGACATTGCGGTGAACCTGGACGGTGATCAGCACATTGCCCGGCTGGGCATTGCCGACCACATCGCTGAGCAGATCGGCGGCATACGCGCCGGTGACCGCGCTATCCTGCAGCTCACTGACAACCGCGAGTCCCAATGCGCTGACGATTTCGTTGACAGTCATAGTATACCTTCGGGCTAAAAGCAAGCAAACATCAACAATGGCTTAGTATAACAAATCATCCGCGGACGTGCCACTGCACCACGCCAGCAGAAAAAGCGCCGGCGCCATGATCCCGATAATGTGAAAATCAAGATCCAGCAACATGTGCGCCACGATCGCGATGGCGGCGGCCACGCTCATCAGCTGCAACATGTCCGGCGCGTCCGCCGCCCGGCGCACCCGCCGCAGGCCGGCCAGCAGCGGCACGCCCAGCGCGCCCAGGCAGCCCAACGCGCCCAGCACGCCGTAATCCGTCCACATGTTCAGCACCATGTTGTGCGCGAGCTGCGTGTCTTCGGCACCCGGCCGGCGATAGGCCGTGTAATTGCGCGTGAAACCGTCGCTGCCCCAACCCCGCAGCGGATGGCGCGCGATCATGCGCGTGGCTGCGCGCCAGTAATCCAGCCGCGCCGCGCCGGTCGCCTGCAGCCGTTCCGGCAGGCGTTCGCCATAGCCCCACAGCAGCATGCCGCCCGCCATGGCCAGTGCCGCCATGCAGACGGCGATGCACCCGCGCCGGCGCACCAGTCCCTGCCGCCACGCCAGCAGCATTGCGCCGCAGACCGCCGTGCTGGTCAGGCCAATGGACGCCTTCGAGCGCGTCAGCGCCAGCGTCACGCAGGCCAGCGCCAGAATCAGCAACGCAAAGACGCGCACGATCCGCGCCGGCTGCGTCCACCAGAAACCAAGGCAGAGCGGGATGATCATGATCAGAAAGCCGCCCAATGCGTTGGGATAGACAAATGTGCCGAAGACGCGCGTGCTGAGCAGTTTCTTCAATTCGAGGACGGCGTTGGCATCGCCGCGCGTCGCCAGCCAGTTCGAGTAACTGGCAAACGTCGCATGTCCGGAGAGCTTGGCCTGTAAGGCGCGCATCTGGGCAAAGCCGCCAAAATACTGGTCCACCGCGCTTAGGCATACAAAACTGGTGGCAACCAGCAGGGCAAACACCGCCAGGGTTTGCGCGCGGCGCGTCGTCAGAAATGTCAGGGCCGTGACATACCACACGGCATACAACACCAGCTGCACGCGCATCTGGTTTTGCAACCACTCGCGCGGCAGGGCGTGGTCGGCCAGCAAAATGCCAAAGATGAGCGCCAGCCAGCCCAGCAAGGCCGGTTTTGCGGACGGCAGGCGGCGATGTGTGCGCAACGCCAGCACGATGGCGCCCAATGCCACGCCGCCCAGCGCCAGCAAGGCATACCAGGCAAACCGGTTGGGATACGACATGAAGACCCATTCCCAGAACCCAGCCGGTGTGCCCATGATGGCATCTGTGTCGCGCACCTGGGTATTGCCGAATTTCAGCGGCGCCACAAACAAGAACAAACTTGCCATGCAAGCGCCAAGCGTGAAGACCACGCGCGTCAGGCAGAATCTGCTGCCGCCGCCGTCCCCCTTCGGGCAAAATCCCTCCCCCGCCAAGCCGGGTGCTCTACCGCCGCTGGCGGTGCGGCGCAGACGCCGCCAGGGAGATTGGGGTTGGGGGATTTTCTGCACATGCTTATTTTTCATTGGTCAATTTCAAATCTCATATTTCAAATCTCAAATCTCAAATTTCAAATTTCAAATCTCAAATCTCAAATTTTCACCTGAACCCTGCTGAATATCCAATATCGAACACTCAATGGCTATAAAAATGAATTGCGGCAATTCATTTTGCACAAAATGGTTTTGCAACAAAATCATTTTTCCCTGAACCCCGAACCCTGAACCCTGACCCCTACATTGCAACCTGCTCCCACAGCACATCCGTGCCGGAAAAGACCGGGCCTTCGTGGCAGACGCGTTCCATGCCGCGCACGGTCGGCACAACACAGCCCATGCAGACGCCCATGCCGCAGCCCATGTAGGCCTCGAGGCAGACCCACAACGGCGCAGCGTGTGCGGCGCACACGCGCGCGACAGCCGCCAGCATTGCCACCGGACCGCAGGCATACACCGGCCGGCACTCGGCGTGCAGCAACGGCGCCAGCGCGTCCGTGACAAAGCCCTTCAGTCCGCACGAGCCATCGTCCGTGGCGAGCGTCAGCGTGACCTGCGCGTGCCGCGTGAATTCGTCCACCAGCACAAGATCGTCCGCGCGGCGCGCGCCCAGAATGACGGAGCAGGGCTGCGCCGCGCGTTCAGCCAGAAAAAACAGCGGCGGAATGCCAATGCCGCCGCCAACCAAATAACACGGCCCAGCTGGCAGCGCAAAACCGTTGCCGCATGGGCCCAACACGCGCACCGCATGCCCGGCGGGGTACTGCGCAAATGCGCGCGTGCCCGGCCCGACCGCTTTGTACACGACCGTCAGCAGCCCTGTCGCGGGCGCGGTGGCCGCAATGCTCAGCGGCTTGTTCAACAGCGTCGCGCCGCCCGTTGCCAGCTCGATGAACTGGCCGGGCACGGCCTGCGCGGCAATTTCCGGCGCATGCAACACCAGCCGGTAATTCTGTCCGCCCAGATGCTGCTGCGCCTGCACACGCGCCGTCGTCCACGTCATTGAATATACTCCAGCAAACGATCCACATTGAAATATTTCTTGTAGGTCTGCTGCACCATCTCGATCTTCTGCGTCTCACTGGGCTTAATCTTGACCATCATGTCGTGCAAGACCGAGGCGACCCGGTACGTGTCCTCGGCACAGGCCAAAACCGGAATATGCGTGCGCTTGATGACTTGCAGCACGCTGCGCCGCGGACGCACGCCGCCGGTCAAGACCAAGCCGGCAATAATATGCTCGTGATCCTGGGTCGTCATGGCCAGGGACACGGCCGTCAAGACCAGGTCGTCGCGGTCACCGGGCGTCACCACCAGGCAGTTCTTGTTGAAATAATGCAGGGCCCGATGCGGCGTCATCGCGCCGATGACAATCTCCTGCACCGGATTGTCGACCGCCTCCGCGCCATTCAATAAATCACCTTCAAGGGCGTCGAGCACATGCCGAAAGGACGGGCGCAGCAAGGTTGGCCGCTCCGGGATCACGCCCAGCAGTGGCAGGCCGGCGCGATCCAGGGCGCGCTGCATGTAGCGCGTGATCTCATCGATGCGCTCCAGCTCGATTTTGTTCAGCAGCACGCCGATGATCGGCACGCCGTGTTTTTCGAAGACGGCGCGATTGAGCGCGATTTCATCAAACGGCCGGCCAATCCCGCCGCAGGCGACAATGATCGTCGGCGCCTGCAGCAGCTCGGCCACGCGCGCATTGCCCAAGTCGAACACCGAGCCGACGCCGGCATGGCCGGTGCCTTCGATCACGACCATGTCGCTGGTCGTGGCCACGCGCGCAAAACAGTCGCACACGCTGCGCTCGAGCGCCTGCGGATCGGGGTGTTCAAGGTAGCGCCGCGTGAAATGCCGGTCGACCGCGATCGGGCTCATGTCACGCAAATCGCTGGCGCAGCCGTACACATCGCGCATCAGGACGGCATCGGCATCAATCCGGTGGCCCTCGATCTCGACATAACGCTGGCCCACCGGCTTGATAAAACCAAGCCGCTGCACCCGCGCGCGCAGCACGGCCATCAAGCCGATGCAGGCGGTCGTCTTGCCGTCGTTCTGGCGGGTGGCCGCAACATAGATGCGCGGCACCGTTGGACGTGAAGTAGTCATGCGTGAATAGTATAGCAAAATGCGGGAATCTGTTTGCAGTTTGCAGTTTGCAGGATTCAGGGAAAAATGATTTTGTTGCAAAACCATTTTGTGCAAAATGAATTGCCGTAATTCATTTTTATAGCCATTGAGTGTTCGATATTGGATATTCAGCAGGGCTCAGGGTTCGGGGTTCAGGGCAGGCTGGGGAGAGGTTGTGAAGTTGGGAGGCGGGGAAGCTGGGACGTGAATCGTGAGACGTGAATTGTGAATCGTTGAGGCGGGAGACGGGGGCGGGGCGGGGCGGAGCGAGGGCTGGCAGACGAAATCCGGCCCCGGGAACGCCAATCGCCTGATTGGCGTCTGCTCAGGAGATTGGCGTTCCCAGGCAGAATATTTGCCACGAAGTCAGCCACGCCGAAGGACGGGACTATGCAGACGCCAGCGCAGACGCGAAGAAAAAGCAGCAACAGAAATGACATTTTTCGGTTGTCAAAGCGCAGCATTCTGCGGCTGCACAATAATCAATGCTTGATTCGCGTTCATTCGCTAATTTCTTTCGCAGCGAAACAAATCATGGTGCGGCGTGCATATTTGCGGCACAGAGGCCGCTCCCACTCTCTTTCTGCAAACTGACGCACCGGCGTACTGACAACCGACGCACCAGATCTGCCTTCGTGGCCATATTTTCTGAGGGGAGGGATTCAGGGTTCAGGGTTCAGGGTTCAGGGTTCAGGCAGTCTGGGGAGAGGTTGTGAGGCGGGGAGGCTGGGGGCGAGATCTGAAGTCCGAGATCCGTCTTTAGAGAGGCTGAGTGGCTGGGAAGTTGGGCGATGAACGAGGGATGGCAGACGAGATCCGGCCCCGGGAACGCCAATCGCCTGATTGGCGTCGGCTCAGGATTTACATGATCGCCCATGATAATCTGCTGCGACTACCCGCTGGCCGTGCCTGCAGCCATTGGCCGCAATCATGTTACATCATGTGGCCTTTTCCTTCACCATTCGAATATTAGAGGTGCAGCTTGGAAAATGTTGCCACGCACGGCGCCATGCTGGAATTCCGGGTTTTTTCCTGAAATTCCGATATAAGGAAAGTACACTATGGCGGGAAGGGCGGCGTGTTTGTGTAGATAAGAGGAAGACAATTACGCACAAGCCCCACCGTTGGCACTGTTGGAGTACAAGCTTCAGCTTGTGCCGTTGCGTGGTGCGTTGGCGTGCGTTGCGCCGCGCGGCTGGAATTTCCAGACAAGCTAAAGCTTGAACTCCAACGGCTTCATCCGCCTGAATGCGCTCCCTGGGGCGGCCCCCCACGCCATGGGCGTGATCATTTCAGGCCAGCGTCCTTATAGCGGAATTTCAGGGTTTTTCTTTTTCGTTTGACGTGCCCGCACCAGTGTGGTATAATGCCGGGATGAACACAGGCCACCATCAATATATGGCATTTGTTTGATGATCACCTACGATTTCGAAAAGCCGATTGTCGAGCTGGAGAAGAAAATCTCCGAGCTGCGCAAGTACGCGGCCGAGGTACACATTGATGCCGCGGCGGAATTGAGCAGTCTGGAGCGCAAGCGCGACGTGCTCAGCCAGGAAGTGTACGCCGGGCTGGCGCCGTTCCAGCGCGTGCAGGTGGCGCGCCATCCGCAGCGGCCGTATTTGCAGGACTACCTGCGCTTGCTCTGCACGGACTTCATGGAGTTGCACGGGGATCGGCGTTTTGCCGATGACCAGGCGCTGCTGGGCGGCTTTGCCACCCTGGCGGGCCGGCGCGTGCTGGTGCTGGGCCATCAAAAAGGGCGCGACGTGAAAGAGAACATGCGCCGTAATTTCGGGATGGCGCATCCGGAAGGCTACCGCAAGGCGCTGCGCCTGATGACCTTGGCAGACCGGGCCGGCTTGCCGATTGTCAGTTTTATTGACACGCCGGGCGCGTATCCCGGGATTGGCGCGGAAGAGCGCGGGCAGGCCGAGGCGATTGCCGTCAATCTCCGCGACATGATCGGCCTGGGCGTGCCGGTGCTGTGCGTGGTCATCGGCGAAGGTGGCAGCGGCGGCGCGTTGGGCATTGGCATTGGCAACCGGGTGTTGATCATGGAGAATGCGTACTATTCGGTGATTTCGCCGGAAGGCTGCGCTTCGATTTTGTTTCGCGACGCCAAGCGGGCGGCCGAGGCGGCCACCGCATTGAAGCTGACCGCCAAGGACTTGCTGCAGTTTGGCATCGTTGAAGAGATCATCGCCGAACCGATTGGCGGTGCGCACCGTCATCCCGAGCACGCCGCGCAGTTGGTGAAGGCCGCGCTGGTGCGGCATCTCGACGAGTTATGCGCCATGCCACCGGACGCGTTGCGCCAGCAGCGCTACGAGAAATTCCGGCGGGTGGGCGTTTTCAGCGAAGCATAGCCATGATCTGCATTCGCGGCGCACGCGAGCACAATCTCAAGAATATTGATGTGGACATCCCGCACCACAAGCTGGTGGTGATCACGGGCTTGTCTGGTTCGGGCAAATCGAGCTTGGCGTTTGACACATTGTTTGCCGAGGGCCAGCGCCGTTTTGTCGAGAGTTTGTCGGCGTATGCGCGGCAGTTTTTGGGCCTGATGCAGAAGCCGCGCGTGGATCAGATCACGGGCTTGTCGCCGGCCATCGCGATTGAGCAGCGCAGCACGGCGACCGGCCTGCGCTCGACCGTCGGCACCGCGACCGAAATTTATGATTATGTGCGCCTGCTGTATGCGCATGTCGGCGTGGCGCATTGCCCCGCCTGCGGCGCGGCCATCCAGCCGCAAACGACGGATGAAATCATCCATGCGATTGAGATGCTGCCGGCCGGGACGCGCATCGAGCTGCTGGCGCCGATCGTGCGCGGGCAGAAAGGCGAGCACCAGGAGGTGTTTGAGCGCGCGCGGCGCAGCGGGTTTGTGCGCGTGCGCGTCGACGGGCGCACCTTCGCGCTGGATGACGTGCCCGCCCTGGCGCGCACCTTCCGGCACACGGTCGAGATCGTGATCGACCGGGTCGTGGTCAAAGAGGGCGTGCGCGAACGCCTTGCGGAATCAGTGGAGACGGCCCTGCGCCTTGCGGATGGCCGCGTGATCGTGGCCCGGCCGGATGACCAGCATCCGCCGCCGACCAACCACTGGACGCCGCTGCAACCGGGCGACCTGCTGTTTTCCAAGGCGTATGCCTGCCCGCACTGCGAGACCAGTTCTGATTTTGAGCCCTTGACGCCGCGCCTGTTTTCGTTCAACAGCCCGTACGGCGCGTGCCCCGATTGCCACGGTCTGGGCGCCAGTTTTGCCGACTTGGCGACGCCCTGCGCGGCATGCCAGGGCGCGCGTCTAAACCCCTACAGCCGGGCCGTGCGCGTCAACGGCCTGACCGTTATCGCGTTGACGGCGCTCTCGGTCGATGCCTGTTTTGCGTTTCTCGAAGCGCTTGACTTGCGCGCCGCCGAGCGCGCGATTGTCGGCGATGTGTTGAAGGAAATCCGCAGCCGCTTGACCTTCCTGCGCAATGTCGGCCTGGGCTACCTGACGCTGGCGCGCAAGGCCGACTCGCTCTCCGGCGGCGAAGCCCAGCGCATCCGCCTCGCGTCGCAAATCGGCACCGGCTTGACCGGCGTGCTGTACGTGCTGGACGAGCCGACCATCGGCCTGCATCCGCGCGACAACGAGAAATTGCTGACGACGCTGGAGGCGCTGCGCGACTTGGGCAACACGGTCGTGCTGGTCGAGCATGATGCCGAGACGATGCTGCGCGCGGATTACATCATCGACCTTGGTCCGGGCGCCGGCGCGCAGGGCGGCCAGGTCGTGTTTCAAGGGCCGGTGCCGGCGTTGCTGCGGCATCCGACGTCGCTGACGGCGGCGTACCTGACCGGCGCGTGCGCGATTGCCTTGCCGCCCCAGCGGCGCACGCCGGCACGCGGCCAACAGTTGGTCTTTACCGGCGTGACGCACAACAATTTGAAAAACATCACGGTGGCGTTTCCGCTGGGCGTGTTCACCTGCGTGACGGGTGTGTCCGGCTCGGGCAAGTCGTCGCTGGTGGTTGACACGGTTTTGCCGGCGTTGCGCCAGGCATTATATCAAAGCACGGATCCGTGCGGGGCGCACAAGGACGTGCGCGGCATCGACCTGATTGACAAAGTGATTGTGGTGGACCAGTCGCCGATTGGCCGCACACCGCGCTCGAATCCGGCCACGTACACGGGCATGTTCACGCTCATCCGCGATTTGTTCACCAAGCTGCCGGATGCGCGCATGCGCGGCTATCTGCCCGGTCGCTTCTCGTTCAATGTCGAGGGCGGGCGCTGCGAGGCGTGCCAGGGCACGGGCATCAAGCAGATCGAGATGCATTTTCTGCCGGATGTGTATGTGGTGTGCGAGGCGTGCCAGGGCCGGCGCTACAATCGCGAAACGCTGGATGTGCGCTATCGCGGCAAGAATATTGCCGAGGTGCTCGACATGACCGTCGAAGAAGCGTATACTTTCTTTGCGCGGGTGCCGCGCTTGCGCAAGGTGCTGCAGACCCTGCGGGATGTCGGCCTGGAATACATCACCTTGGGCCAGCATGCGACGACCGTCTCGGGCGGCGAAGCCCAGCGGGTCAAGTTGTCCGGCGAGCTGGCCAAGCGCGACACCGGCCGGACGCTGTATGTTTTGGACGAACCGACCACCGGCCTGCACTTTGCCGATGTCGACAAGTTGCTGGCCGTATTGCAGCGCCTGGTGGCGGCCGGTAACACGGTGATTGTGATCGAACACAATCTGGATGTAATCATGAGCGCGGACCATATTATTGATTTGGGGCCGGGCGGCGGTGAAGCCGGCGGCCGGGTGATTGCGACGGGCACGCCCGAACAGGTGGCCGGCATAGCCGCCAGCGCCACCGGCCAGTTTATTGCGCCGCGCCTGGCGCGCACACACCCCGCCGCAGCATGCGCGGGACAGGAGCACAGCCATGAGAAATGAAAGCGTATTTGCCAAAATGAACCGGCTGATTGTCGAGCCGGTGATGAACGTGATCGGCATGTTTTCGCGGGATGTCGGGATTGATCTCGGCACGGCCAACACGGTGCTGTACGTGCGCGGCGAGGGCATTGTGTTGAACGAGCCCAGCATTGTGGCGATCCGGCGCGACGGCCATGTGGTCTTGGCGGTCGGCAATGACGCCAAGCGCATGCTGGGCCGCACGCCCGGCACGATTGACGCGATCCGCCCGATGAAGGACGGGGTCATCGCCGACTTCGACATAACCGAGAGCATGCTGCGCTATTTCATCCGGCGCGTGCATGACCGGCGCACGTTGATTTCGCCGCGGATTGTGATCGCCGTTCCGGCCGGCATCACCGAGGTGGAGCGGCGGGCGGTGAAAGACTCGGCCGAGCGGGCCGGCGCGCGCAAAGTGTATTGCATTGACGAGCCGATGGCGGCGGCGATCGGCTGCGGCTTGCCGGTCCACGAGCCGGCCGGCAACATGATCATTGACATCGGTGGCGGCACGACCGAAGTGGCGGTCATGTCGCTCTCCGGCATTGTCTTTTCGCGCTCGGTGCGGATTGGCGGCGACGAACTGGACGAGGCGATCGTGGCCTACATGAAACGGGTGTACAACCTGATGGTCGGCGAGCGCACGGCCGAGGAGATCAAAATCGCGATTGGCTCGGCCTATCCGCTGGCCGAGGAACTGACCTTGGACATTCGCGGGCGCGACTTGGGCGCCGGCCTGCCCAAGAGCGTGGTGGTTACCAGCCAGGAGATCCGCCAGGCCATGAGCGACCCGATCGAGTCGGTGATCGGGGCCGTGCGCTACGCCTTGGAGCGCTGCCCGCCGGAACTGTCGGCCGACCTGATTGACCGCGGCATTGTCATGAGCGGCGGCGGCGCGTTGCTGCGCGGGATTGACCGGTTAGTCGCGGAGGAGACCGGCTTGTCGGTGCATGTGGCCGATGATCCGCTCTCGGCCGTCGCGCTGGGCACGGGCAAGATCATTGAGGACGAAGACCTGCTGCACAAGATTGCCATCCAGGACGTCTGACCCGGGGCGGCGCCCGCGCTGCTTACTGCGCCACGATGCCGGCGCCCGCGTCGGTGGACGGCTCGACGCGGGTTAAGCGCCGCGACAAGATCATCACATATTCAACGGCGTCGGTGTGCATGGCCGACGGGCCGTGCGGCACTTCGCCGCGGAAAAACAGGCAATCACCCGGGCCCACACGATAGACCGTGCCGGCATAGCTGTAATCCAGCCTGCCTTTGAGCACATAAATGAATTGGTCACCAGGTACGGTCGCGGCGGTATCCGGCTTGAACGCGCGGCGCTGGAGGCGCACCAGAAACGGCAGGAACAGTTTGCGACCGTAGCCCTCGGCCACCAAGGGTGCAAATTGCATGTGGGGTGCCGCAATGAACTGGCGGGCAGCGGCATTCTGCTGCGAGATTTGCGCCACGCCGTCCTCCCGGAAAAACTCGCTGATATGGGCATCGAGCGCGTCGGCGATTTTGCCCAACGTCGCAATCGGCGGGCTGACCAAGCCGTGTTCAATGCGCGACAACAGGCCTTTCGACAGGCCGGTGCGTTCCGCGACAATCGCCAGGGTCAAGTCACTGGCCACCCGCATATTGTGGATCAGCGCGCCGATGTATTTGTCATCAATCATGGTTGTCCCCTGGGTGACTGTTCGCAAATTCCATGGCCAGTATAGCGAAATACGGGCAGAACGTCAACGGACAATCCTTAAGCATTGGTCATTCCTTGGCGATAAAAATGAATTGCCGCAATTCATTTTGCACAAAATGTTTTGCAACAAAACATTTTTCCTGAAGCCTGCCGCACCCAAGATACTATGGCCACGAAGGCACGAAGACACCAAGTTACTACCCGGTATTCGGTATTCGGTAATCGGTATTCGGTGGTAGCACGGCAGGAACTAGTAGCAAACGCTGAAGCGCTGCGCCTGAATTTGTTTCGTTGCGAGAAAAACGCGAATAAACGCGCATCAGGCAAAACATTGTGCAGCCTCAGCCGACTGCGCTTTGACAACCAACACCGTCATTGCTATGCTGCTGCTACTTCGTGTCTTCGTGCCTTCGTGGCAAGTTCATCTGTTGCTGCCCTGAATCCTGCTGCGGCCGCGGCGTGGCCACAGCGCGGAATTTTGTGAAGTTGCACCAAGCACAACATAGTTGACTTTTGTGCAACATTGTGCTATACTTTATGGATTGTAGTATGTGTTTTCGCCACATCACCCGCAGTACCTTCTAAATACTGCAAATTACCAGTATACACAGGCATCTAATGCAGGTCACTGGCTAATTTTTGCGCGACAGGATTCGCCCGCAATACCCCTGAAATACGCATAAAGCGAAATCAAAAGCGATAGCTACCCCTTGACTTTCGCCGGCGGATATGGTATGCTGTTCACGTAATCACAGCACTGGGGCATCCCAGAAACGAGTATCCGCGCCCAGTGGGGACTAATCCGCGAGGCAGTCCAAACCTCTACCCAGAGCTGTTATTACACCACTGGGCGCTCTTATATTAGGGCACATCATGGGCACAAAGCAGGCAAAGTACCGTCACGGCGCGCACCTCGCGCACATGCCGAGCAGGGCAGGCTGGTTCATAAAATGGTCGGAACCACGCGGACAAACTCTTGTAATCCCCTACACCCCAAGCCCGGACGATCCGCTGCTTGACCTGCGAGAAGGGGACGGCGGCTGCATCATCACAACCAGGCCACCGAACGGACACCCGATGCACCATCACCTCGTCGTCGAGGATTGCATCACCCACGTCGGCGAACTGCGCATCCACACGCCGGCGGACATGCAGCACGCACTCGTCCAGTACATTGGTCAGCAGATTGGGATCCGGGCGCGCCGTGGCAAGGCCGGTACCACGGCCCGCTGGAAGAAAGCCGGCGAGACCCGCGAGCAGGCCGAAGTTGCCCTCGGCCAATTTCTTTGCAATCGCGACCGAGAGAAGCAAGGCCTGCCACCGCTCCTTTCGCCGGTGGGATATACGTTCCAACAGTTGGTTGATGAGACCATCGACTGGGCACGCAGTCCGCTCTCGGGATACAGTCCCCAATCATTGTGCATCTTTTGCTACATGCTGAACAAACTTGGTCGGCAATGGGGACACATGCCACTGGCCAACTTTACGGCAAACTGGATGAGTCAATGGGCAACCGCGCGCGGCACGGAAGTTTCAAGCGGCTCGTTGGGCAACTACATCAAACTATGGCGCGTGGTTTTCAAGCTGGCCATCCAGCGCCAGTACATCACGACCAACCCGTCTGTTGGATTGAAAATCCCAAAGCAGCGCGCGGCCCGCCCAAAATACCTTGACGAGGCACAGATCAGCTTGTTACTGGAATGTTGCGCCCAAGAAGACGCCCAGCGTCTTGCACCACTGGGTTCTCGCGCCAGAGCTATGGCTTTGGCCAATGCCATGCGCCCTTGGTACAATACTGACGGCACTTTTGACGCCGCCCGCGTGCGGTTCTTGCTCTACACCGGTTTGAGAAAATCTCAGCTTACCTCGATGACGTGGCAACAATACGATCCCGCCCGCGGCAGCATCGTACTCGAATCACGGGCTGACCACTCCGAGAAAAGCAAGCGCGTGACTGTAATCCCATTGCCGCGACAAGCACGCTTGATTATTGAAGGGCAGCCGCAAGGTGCGCCCTACATTTTCCCGAACACGCGCGGCACCCGCGACAAAAATATCGAGTATCGCTTTAGGAAAATTGCGGCCCGCGTAAAGCAACGTGGTGGCGCACATGTTCACCTGCATTTGCTGCGGCATACGGCCCTGACAATGCTGCTAAAGCACACCCACGATCTAGCCGCTGTCTCCAAGTTTGCGGGACACAGCAACACCCAAATCACCCAGAGATATAGCTGGGTTCTGGATAGTGAATTGAAATTACAGGTGGAAGATTTTAACCCGATGCAGGCCGCCGGCGAGACCGGCAAATGAGTCCTGCTACTTCGCCCGCCCGGACGCCTTGCGCCACAACTTCATAGCCTCACCCATAGCCACGCGCGGCGAATTAAGGCCGGTAACAGCTTTGATTTCTTCATCGGTCATGCGGACGCCCAACTGACTTTTTACACGCCTGATGTACTGCTGCATCCGCTCGCCCTCATCGGCAATGCCGTCAAGGGGCGCGACGCCGGATTGCGTGGACTGTGGACACTTGATGTGTTTGAGAAATGCCTCACGCTGCATAACATACTGGCGCCATAACATTCCCAATGCTTTTGCGTCAAGCGCCGCCAGATAGCTCTTGACGTGCTCGCGCACCTGCCGCAAGGTATACTCGTGAAACGCTGGCGGCAGTGATATATTAAACTCCAAGTAGCCCTCATCGTAGTCGCGCCCGAGCAAGCCCTCAACTTCTTTGACGCGTGCCTTCATGGCCGCGGCCGCTTTCTGTACCGGATGTTCTGACGAATCAGCATGAACTGAAACGTCCTGGTCTGCCTTTTTGATAAAAGCACTATGCCAAACATATTCGAGCTTCATGTTCATGTGCTCCAATGCTGCCATTTCCGCATCCCTTTCAACACGCCGGCACAGGCCGACCAGTGTCTTTAGCACAGCGTGCTTTTCGGGCAGGAACTCCGGCGTGCTCACGATAATGTCTGCAAATGCCTCAATGTCGAATGTGCGCTGCATAGGTGGTTTCCTTTGCCGGTGCTTTTTTCCATATTGCATGGCCGTGTCTTCGCGCCCGCCGATCATGTGTCCGTCTATATCATCATAGGATGCTTCACGAAGGCCTTGTGCTGCATCACGCGCTTGCTGCCTTTGTAACTCGCTCACGCGCCGCTGTACTGATTTGTAAATCCATCCGCCCACATTGTCAATATGGCGTTTTTTCTGTATAGCAGATAGCAAGCGCGTGGTGATCGTTTGCGTCTCATCCTCTGCACTGCTGCCAATTTTATCAAAGTCCGTGCCGCTAATGCTAACACAATGCAAAATGTGCTGTTGCGCCTTGCGCCACGCCGATTGTGCATATTGACCTGCGCTGTCTTGTGCCGCCAACTCATCGAAGCTGGGGCAGTCCGATTTTGTATGTGCTATCGCTTTCATTCCACAATTAGTATACCACAAATGGCGCGCAATGTCAAGCCGTCTAAATATTCGTGGAATTTAGACCGCCTCTATATTAGTGAAAGCCGCGATGGGGAATTTTCAGGCCGACGCGCGCAGCACCCCAACGCTTTCAATTCCGTTGCGCGCGCCGGCCTTTTTTACAGGAACGAATTTATGGCAAGATTGATGACGATCCAGTCCGCCGCCGAGCGCACGACCCTTAGCCGGCGATCAATTCAGAGGCTTGTGCGCGACGGCGTGCTGCCGTGCTACCGGCTGCTCGGTCGGATCCGAATCTCGGAGAGCGACGTGGAGAAGTTTCTGGATTCGCGCTTTGTGCCGTCGCGAGGTTAAGGGCATCATGGGCACCACAGTATCAGAAGAGATCTGCGCCAGCGCTGCCTGCCATGTGTTGGGTTTGGCGCTCACGTTTGGTGTTTCCGACGCCAGCATCACGCGCGACCACTTTGTTGATCAACGCCACGTCATAATTTTCGAGGCCATCACGCGACTGCAAGCCGCCGGCCGGACGTTTGACCTGCCGGCCGTCGCTTTGGATTTGAACGGCAAGCTCGAGTCCGCCGGCGGAGCCGTCTATTTGTCTGAACTCGCGCAGACCGCAGCAACGGCCGTTGACTTGCCCCACTATACGAGTGTCCTCAATGTCGAGTTGGTGCAGCGCCGCACTGCGGTCATTTTGCGCGCACATCTTGCCGCAATCAAGGCGGGCGAGTTTGACCAGATGCGTCTACAGACGGATTTATGCGAAATCGCCAGCCCCGCGTCTGCGCGCGCCCAGTGGCACACACCAGTAGATATCTTGCTGCACGAGGCCGATCCCGCGCATGTGCTGGTCGGAGACGGCTGGCTGCGCCGTGGCGGCTGTACCCTACTCACGGGCGGCACCGGCATGGGCAAGTCGGTGCTGGCGATGCAGCTTGCGGCGTGTGCCGCCGCTGGCGTGCCGTTCTTTCGGGCGCTTGCCGGCGGAATCCGCGTGCCCCGCCCCTGCCGCGTGCTTTACGTCCAAGCTGAGAATGACCTGCCGACCCTACAGCGCGATCTTCATGGCGTGATGCAGGCCGAACAGCTGGCGCAAGTGCCGCTGGCGGACAATCTGCGCATAGTGACGTATGCCGGCGACACCCCGGCCCGGCTGGGCGCATTCTTGATACAGGCCGTGCGCCAGCATGCGCCGGACGTGATCGTAATTGACCCCTACAGCGCGTTTGTCGGCAGCGCGGACATGAACACTACCGAGGGCTTTTTCACGTTCAGAGACGCCGTGACGCCGGCGCTTGCCACCGCTGGTATGCTACTGGTATGCCACACGCCAAAGCCAGCCGAGAGACAGCACTGGACAGCTCGCGAAGGCGTGTACCTGGCTGCCGGCACATCCGCCTTGGCGAACTGGGCGCGATGCAGCTGTGAGCTGACTAACCCGCAGGCAGATCAGGACACGCGGTATCGATTGCGCTTGTCTAAGAACGCGGAGCGCGCAGGCTTGCCGCTTGATCTGGGCGGCTCGATCCGCCGCGACATTTTCATTGAGCACGGGCACCGCGATGCACCATGCTGGATTGTTTCCGAATGCCAGGATGAAGAGCGGAAACTCAGCACGTTTGACCGGCTGCGCACGTTGCTTGAAACGAATCCGAAAATGAGTACACGCGAAGCTGCCAAAGTGTTGGATGTGAACGCCTCTACAATATGCCGATATATGCAGCAAATCAAGGCGCAAGGTTGAAGCCATGCAACGCTTTGCAACACTTCTGCAACACGATGCAACACCGGGTGAAATGCCAGGGTGTTGCAGGTGTTGCAGTATTTCTATACTGCATACACCAAATGCAACACCCGCAGCGGGCCATTTCACCTTTAACGTGCAACACCCTATGAAACACTCCACAACAACCGCCGGGTGTTGCAGCCGTTCACCGATCCAAGCCGGGCGCGCCGGCGAAGTCGAAGCCGACCGTGCCCACGGTGCAACGACCCGCCGCGCCCCGGCCCTTTTTACAAATTCACTTCACAACCAAATTATTTATGAAGATCAAACTTGAAAACATTGATTCTGACGTGTCCATTCAGTGCCGGGCCAATATTGACATCGGCGTGGTCGATGACTATGCCGACCGCATGACCGAAGGAGACGATTTTCCGCCGGTCGATTTGTACGGCACCGAAGATCATTGCTGGATTGGCGACGGCTGGCACCGCGTTATGGCGGCGCAGAAGATCAAAGCGGTTGACATCCCTGCTGTGCTGCATGATGGTGGTCGTGCCGATGCTCTCAAGCACGCACTCGGCGCGAATGCCAGGCATGGCCAACGGCGCACCACCGCCGACAAGCGCAGGTGCGTTGCAATCGCGCTGGCTGAGTTTCCGAAGTTGTCAAGCCGGGCGATTGCGGAGTTGTGCGGGGTTGACGACAAGACCGTGGCTGCTTACAGACCAGTTGCGGAAATTCCGCACCTGACCAGCACCGCGAAAAGCAGGCTCAGCAATGTTGAGCCTGAAAAACGCCGCGGCGCAGACGGTAAGTCCTACCTCGCCCGCCGGGCCGCCAAGCCGGTCAATGAAGATCACAAAGCAATTGCAGTAACGCAGCCAGCCGAACAAACTGGGCGTTCTTCCAAGCCGACCACGCTGCGTTCAGTGTGGATGACCTCCATCAAGAAAGATCGGGAAGCCTTTCTTCAGTGGGTTGACAAGGAACGGGCTGAGGACTTGCCCGCTGTCTGCAACCATGAAATCTGGTGCCTCGTTTCTAGATTGCGCCGGATGTTGAAAAAAATGCCCTCGTCCAAGGTTTACGCTTTAGCCAATTTGTTTCCTGACTTGCATGATCTGGAAGTAAAGGGGCAGCAGGACGCGAAGCGCAAGCAGGACAAACAGGATTGAAAATGGCTGATTCACTTCAATGCCGGGCCGCCGGCGCCGCAGACCCCGCCGTGCCCCCGGCCCCATTCCTTCCGCTTTCCGCGTGCGTGCCGCCGCTGCTCGATGGACTGCGCCGGCAGTGCCGCACCCGGCACGCCACCGCCGACACCTGCGCCGGTTGCTTGCATACCGCGAAATGCTGGCCGATGCTGCGATGAAAGACCGAACTCATACTATTGAACTTCCGCCGGCGCGCCGTCCCAAGCAAATGAGCGAAGCCGAACGCGCCTTTGTCGCAAACGAGCATCGCGAGATATTAGCCTCTCTTGATAATATCTTCCCGCCGGCGCAATCGGCCAGCACCGGCCCGCCGCACGCAGCCGTTGCCCCGCTGGCTTGCGATCCATCCGCCGGCATACCCTTGATGCCACCCCCGGCTTGTCATGCCCGTTTTTTCGCCAACGGCGCGCTGTACCCGGTGCGCCTGAACCACTACCCGCAGGTCGCGACATGTTCGATGACATTGAACCAGCCCCGCTAGGTGATCCCGCGCCAGTGATCCGCAGCACGCCGGCCAGCGTGGTGATCCCCTCCGCGCCCGCGCCTTGCACCCACACCCCAGCGCAGCGCGCAGCGCTCCTTTCCGGCATGCGCACGATGGACATAAAAGGGAAGCTGTACATTCCCGTGAACGAACGCGTCCGCGTGTTTCGTGAACTGTACCCGAACTGGTCATTGCTCAATGACATTCTCAGCAGTGACGCCGGCGTAATCACCATGTGCGCCACGGTCAAGGACGAACAGGGCCGCATCATTGCCAATGCGCACGCCAGCGAGACAATCGGCGACGGGCAGGTCAACCGCACTTCGGCGCTCGAAAATTGCGAGACAAGCGCCATCGGCCGCGCCCTTGGTATGCTCGGCATAGGCATTGATACCGCCATTGCAACCGCCGATGAAGTCCGCAACGCGATCCAGCGGCAGCAAGCGCCGGCGCGCGCGCCGTACCAGTCACCGGCACCCCGGCCAACGTCCGCACCGTTGCCACCGGCCAGTGACGCGCAGGAAGAAGGCCGTCGCCTTGCCGATGCAGCCCGCCGGCTTGCTTTGATTAAGCAAATCGGCGCCGCATTCAAGGCGCTTGACTGCCATGCGCAGGCCGCGATAAAAGACCGCGCCGGCAAGTCGGTTGCCGACATGAGCCTCGATGAACTTCTCAATCTGCAAATGATGATAGCCGACGCCACCAACGACAGCATTTTCTAACCCACGGAATCCACAGGCCACAGCATGAACGTGTACAATTTAGTCAAGCGATTAAACCGCATAGCGCCACAAGGCAAGCCCGCGCCCAAAAGCATGTTCACCTTTGCGCATGACAAAGCCGGCAGCTTTTTCATTGACCCGGCCACCGGCATTGCGTACACGCCCAAAGAACTGGAACGAATGCGAATCCGCCCGCTGTTCACGCCAGACAATGTTGCGGCAGTCTAACCCACGGCATACAGGTACCCACATGAAGATTTACACCGCCCTCAAACTCACTCAGTCGAAATCATATCAGGAATGGCGCGCAGCCACGCGCAAGGCCGTGGTGGACATGACCGACACCGCGCCGGCCCCGGACGTGCTGGCCATCATGCGCGCCGAAGTGAACGCCATGCGCACAGAGCAACAGCCGCCGGCGATCCCGAATCAGGTTAGCCAGGCTAATGCGATCGGCACGCCGGCGCGCCACCCGCGATCCGCTTAACCATCACATCATCACCGCTTGCGCGACAGCGCATAGACGCCAGCAACGCCCCAGCCGCACAAGCGGATGGTCGAACACGGGGCGCTAATATAGATGCAGCGCCAGCCCGCGCGCGTTGCGCCGGCCGGCACACAGTAACACGCGGCACACGCCGCAAACATAAGGTATGAAAACATGAAAAGACCCGACGACCTCAAACTGCTCACGAAGGAAAGCATAGCCGCTGCCGAACCGCCCAGCGTGGACGGCCAGCTTGCTTTGCTTGACGGCTGTATTGACTGGGTGGAAGAAGATCGGCAAGCCATCATTATGCAGCAGCAAGAAGTGTCAACCAAACTGATGACGGCCCGCCAAGACTTCAATGTCGCAATGGACAACAAGACCCGGCTCGAACAACAGTACACCGCATTGAACAAGGTGCCCGGAGTGTTTGACCCGTGGACAAACACAACCACGCGCAGCACAGCCAACGACAACGTGATGCAAATCACAGTGGCAGAAATCAACAAAGCCACGGCAGAAGTGGATAAGTTGTCTAAGCTCATGGATGAGTTGTACAAACAAGGGCACGAACTGGATCGGAAAGATTTCGATCTCAAATGCACGAAAGCCTGGGTGGAAACACGCATTGAACGCAAAGCATCGTTGACGCGCGGCTTTGCCAATGAAACCACCGCAAATAATTTGCCCTCGGCAGAAAACAGCCACGCCACGCTTACGCGCTCTTAATAATGATACGGGGGAGGCGCAAGTCTCCCCCAATACAACGGTTTCACCGCGCAACATGAAAAAGGCCCAGCCACGCAAGGAAGCGCCAGCCGGAAGCGCCACGCGGCACACGCGCCGGCGCGCAGCCGTGGCAGCGCCGCGCCCGCCCGATCAACTGCCGGGTGGTAGCAGCAGCCCAGCGGCCGACGATCCGCGCGCCATGCGCACGCCGCAGGCTATTCTGAAACTGATTGAACAGACCGTCCGCAACGTCATTGCTGAAACGATTGCGCCAGACAAGGCCCGCATTCTGATTTATGCCGCGCAGACGGCCGCCGCCGCTCTCAAAGCCTTGATCATTGACAAGGCGCACGAAGAACTTGAACGCCGTATTGATGAAATTGAAAAGTCCGCCAATGAATGGCACAAGAAATTGTGACTGCGGAACCCCCCGCCACGGGCTCGCGGGAGACGAATTTAAGACGCACCCTTGCGGGAGCGTTCCGCCTGCTCTCGAAATCGTTGACTGAGCAGGCTCCGCAGCCACGTAAACAGTATACCACAACCCTTGCAGCACGTCAACATGACCAAGACAGCCAAACGTCGCGCCCCAGCCGCCCCGCCAGCGCACGATCCACAGCGGAGTGGCAGCAGTACACCCCAGCCCGGATTGCGCGCGCAGTATCGCACGTTCATCCGGGCCATGCTGACCAAGCACCGCCAGTGCCAATCGTGCGGCAACACCGCCCGCGCCACCGGCACCCACCGGCTATTCGTTCATCACTTGATGCACGTCGCACAGCTAGGCGTCAACGATCCCGCCGTGACGGACGCCGGCAACACCCTTGTGCTATGCAGCCATTGCCACGGCCTTTTCCACATCGGATTGCGCGACTATTCGCAAGCGCGATGGAATGAATCAGGCCGCACGCGATGAATACCCGCACGAAAAAGCGAACGGCCGAACACGTCAAGAACTCCCGGCCCGCGCCACTCACGCCGGCGCAGCTTGCCCATGCCGATGACGCCGCCGTGATCCGCCACTTGCTGCAGGTGTGTCTTGAACGCCTCGATGCAGGGCGATCCCTTGAACGCCAGCGCGCCATTGTCTACCCGGAAATCACCTGCATTGTGCGCGACGTGGAGCGCTTGCAGCGCCGCCTGCGCGAGATAGAAGGCAAGACCCCAGCCGCCGATGGGCAACCGATAGATGATCATCCGGGCGACGTTACCGCGGCCCCATCGGCGGCCAATGGGTTCTGGGATAAATGATACTATGGGGAATTTCCCGAATGACACCCGGGGACGCGCGCGCGCGCAGACCCTCGAAGTGCTTTGCTACAAGCAGGTCGCCGGCATTCTATCCCTCACGCCCCGCACCTTGCGCTCGTATGTCCGCGCCGGTATCCTGAAATGCTGGCGCAGTGGCAAGTCGGTTCTGTTCACCCCAAAGCAGGTGCGCGACTTCATCCATAGGGGCCAGCGTATCAGCCGCGAAGCAATGGCAGAACGGGCCGCGCAGGCCATTGAACGATGAAACATCCCTTCTATACCGACCCCGCTGTAACGCTCTATCAGGGCGAAGCGCTGGCCACCTTGCAGGGCTTGCCAGACGGCGCCGTCGAGGCGCTCGTCACCGACCCGCCCTATAGCAGCGGCGGGTTCACCCGTGGCGACCGCAACCAAGACCCCGGTGACAAATACGTCCAGGACGGCACGGGCATCACCCGGCCCTCGTTCACGGGCGACAACCGCGACGGCAGATCATGGTGCTACTGGTGCGCCTTGTGGCTATCCGAATGCGCCCGCATCGTGAAGCCCGGTGGCTATGCGCTCATGTTCACCGACTGGCGCATGCTGCCGCTTGCCACGGACGCGCTGCAAGCCGCCGGCTGGCTCTGGCGCGGCATCATTGCGTGGGACAAGGGGCTGGGCGCACGCGCGCCGCACAAGGGCTATTTCCGCCACCAGTGCGAGTATATCGTGTGGGGGACTCGCGGCATGTGCGCAGCCGCGACCCATGCCGGGCCATTCGCCGGTTGCTACCGCGTGCCCGTGCTGCAATCAGACAAACACCACATGACCGGCAAGCCGACCGCGTTGATGGGCGCTCTACTCGAATGTATCCCGCCAGGTGCAACCGTGCTCGATCCGTTTGCCGGCAGCGGCACCACGCTTGTGGCGTCCGCCGCATCCGGACGCCGCGCTATCGGCGTCGAAATGGAATCCGAGTATTGCCGCATCACGGTTGACCGCTTGCGGCAGATCGGCGCGCAGCCAGAACTCGCTGGCGTGGCCACGCCGCAAGATAGCAGTAAACAGGCCCCAATCGGCGCAACAGCTACCCCTTGACTTTTGAGAGCGATAATGGTATGCTGTTCATGTTCAAATCACCGAGTCGAAAGACTCAATATATATCGGCGCGCGCAGTGTGGCCCATCCGCGAGGACGGCCAATTTCAATCTCGGTTGATTTGAACAACACTGCGCGCGTCTTTTATGGAGAGTAGTATGACCCAATTACCCACAGCACCCGCAGCACCCACGCTGCAACAGCCCTCGCCGATGCATTTGAATAATGCAGAAAATGCTGTAATCATCATGCGCGATCAATTTCGGCAACATGTGCGCATAACCCTCTACTCGCTTGCCGGCCTCTACTCAATGGTCGGCCTTGTCAACAGCGCACAGCGCGCCGTTGAATCGTTGCATGAGGACATCGAGGTGGAAGCCAACGACGTTATAGGGAGGGAGTTATGAAGTGCAACTTCAAGCCCATGACGCCAATCACGCCGGCCCCCACGCCGACGCCGATTGAACTGGTACAGATTTTCGTGGAGCAGTGGCGCAAGAATACCAATGTCACCTTGCGCGCCTTGAAAATGCTTACCGGCAATTTGGAACACACCGCTGGCTGCATTGAACAGCTATTCACCCATGACATGCAATAGTTTCGCGCACAGCATCACCTGACCAACACGGAGGCCCGCACATGAAGCGCCAGCCCCCGACCTTTGAGGAAATGATGAAGCGCGCCGTGGCCGTGCCGTTGCTCATGCCGGGCACGCCCGTGTGGATTGCGCTAGAGTACCAGCGCATGAAGCACGGCGCGAGCACGCCGGCGCTTGCCCCGGTACCCGTGCGCGGCATTGTGCATGACGTGTGGCTCGCTCACTACTGGATTGACTTAGACCACGGTGGCACGCTGCCACGCCTTGACCGCTCAGGCGATTATAGCCGCGACTGCCACAACGTCTATGCCAATGAGGAAGAAGCCGTGCAATGCGCCGGCACGCTGGAAAGGATCAAATCATGGAAGTGCGGCCGGGATCCGCATGCGTGCTTTGATGACTTCGCCAGTTTCGCCGGCATGTTCCCGCCCTCGATGAAGCCCAAACCGTGGAGGCCATGATGAACAATCCGCAACTGACCGTCCCCGAAACCCACGCAGCACGCCGGGATAGACCGCCACAGCGCTACATGACAACGGCCAAAGCCTGCAAGCAATACGGCCTGACGCCCGGCTACCTGCGCCAGCTTGCCAGCAAGGGCTTGCTGACGAGCTGCAAATACGGTGCGCCCCACCGCGACACCATGCAGCGCGACCGCCGGCTGTCCCTCTGGCTTGTGTGGGAGCTTGAAAGCCTGCTCGAAGTAGTAACTACACCGGCGCGCGCACCGAGCGGCCCGGCGGAGTTGTTACCCGCCGGGCTTTTTCATTTGCCGTTGCTCACGCATAATTGTGGTACTACAGCCCCGGAATCCAATCGCGCCGCGACACGGCAAAGGGAATGACACCCAGCGCCAGACGCGCCTGCCAACCCCGCAAAAGTGATACATAAGTGAGAGCGACCAAGCCAAAACGCCAGTAAACAAAGCGCACAATCAGAGCGTCCATAGTAGTGCGGAAGCGGGGTAATGCCCGTGGAGCGAAGGGACGCAGGAAGGTGGAGACGTGAAGGACAGACCAAAGGAAGACCAACGCGCACAAGTGGCGGCAGCGCCTAGGCCTGCGCGAGAAGCCCGGCCACGGTGGTGGGGGGTGGAACTGGCGGTATGGACAACACGCATGCTGGCAGCCCTCGACGAGAGGGAACGAGTACCAGTCTGGTACGCGTTGAAGGACAAAGTCTACCGCACAGAAAACCTGCAGGCGGCCTGGGAGCGCGTGCGCGCAAACCGAGGCGCGGCAGGGGTAGACCGGCAAAGCGTGGCGGCCTTCGCCGCCCACGCGGAGCGCTATCTTGAAGAACTG
>Ga0247841_10003910_pt1 | contig 26621 bp, 25 predicted proteins | sample LaCruzMarch2015__2_FD_192410 | JGI IMG/M metagenome (GOLD analysis project Ga0247841, IMG submission 192410) | Freshwater microbial communities from meromictic Lake La Cruz, Castile-La Mancha, Spain - LaCruzMarch2015_18m | ecosystem: Environmental > Aquatic > Freshwater > Lake | place: Spain... | reverse complement strand
AGTTGAGGCATCTTTACCTAATAATTCTATGGTATTTGAACTACCATATATTTGTTTTCCAGAGTGCAGACCTATGGTCAGAATCGATTCATACGATCAATTCAAGCCATACTTACACTCAAAAAACATTAGATGGAGTGCAGGAACCTTTAAAAATACAAAAGAAGATTTAGTGCGAAAAGAAATATCTTCAAAGAGCCCCGTAGAAGTATTAAAGAGTCTATCTGATTTAGGATTTAGTGGTCTTTTGATAGACACCTTTGGCTACGAAGATAAGGGTGAAAAAATCACTTCCGACTTTGAAAATGTACTAAAGAAAAAACCGCTAGTAAGCGATGATGATAGATATTACTTTTTTAAACTATCTTCAAATTAAGATTTAATATATTTCTTTCTCAGTTTTATTACATCTCTTAAAACTGAAAATGCCACAGAGTGCACTTTCAAACTACTCCCCGAAATATCATTCCATTCTTTGAGCGGATATTCACAGATGTCTTTTTGCTTCATGCGCAATAGGATCTCGACATCAAATATCCATCTTGAAACAAAGGGTTCATTAAAATATTTATCAATAGCGCTTTTTAAAAATAGCTTAGAGCCGCATTGTGAATCGTAAGAAGTTATTCCTAATGTAAGACCTACTAAAGTAGCGAACAAACGCCCCATAACATTTCTAAAGAAAGATCTCTTTATCGAGCTCCCCATTCTTAAAACCCGGCTTCCGAATATAGCTATAGCTTCAGGATAAAATGTATTTTTGAATAGAATAAAATTATCTAATTCTTTTAATGGAGTGGCTAGATCGGCATCCCAATAACCAACCCATTTTATTTCATTAAACACAGGAAGAGTTTTTAAATACACCATTCCCCTTCTCACGGCCTCACCCTTTCCAACATTCTTTTCTAAATCTAAGAGAAACGTATTCTTATTCAAATTCTTTTTTAATACATCTAGGGTATTGTCTGTAGAACAATCGTTAACGAATAGAAAGAAAACGTTTTCTCCACAATTAGAAAATTCTTTAAAATCTAATCTTTTAGATTCGTTATAGCAAGGTATAACTAAACAGATTTTTTCTTGCAAATTATACATAGTGATAAACCTGGTAGCCTAATGAATAGTTTATTTAAACATCTATTAACTACAAAATCTAAATTTAATATACATCTTATCGCTCTTGTGATAATTGATTTTTCTTCGTATTTCCAATTACCAACGCCATAGTCCTTCTTTTTGAAGAAACGCGAGACGAGACGCATAAAAAACAATGTCGTGTAGAAATAAAAAGATTCTTCTATATCAAAATTGTTTTCCAATAAAGAGCGGATTTGACCGTAACGGTATCTCCTATAGTGTTTTAGAAATTTATCACGATCAGAGTATAGGAATTGGAATGCGGGAACTGTAATAACCATTCTTCCGCCGTCTTTCAATTTAGTATTCAATAATTCTAAAAAAGACTTGTCGTCTTGTATATGCTCTAAAACATCTAAAAGCAATACAAAATCAATGGATTTTGAAGGAATGTCTTTAGAATCTTCGAGAATCACAATATTTCTTATTTCCGAAACATCTTTTAAGAATGGGTCAACTGCGTATATTGGTTTGCTTATAATCTGACTAAGATATTTTGTGAAGAATAGATCTCCAGCCCCTATATCAGCATACTGTAAATTTCTATCATATCTTTTCAATATATTTAATAAAGAATCTCGTCTAGAAAGCTCCCAAGGATGCCTGTATTTATTCGATTTATTGACCTCTAATACATCCATATAGATTTAACCGTATTTAGATTATAATAACCAATTAATACCTTTATGTAAAACTAAAATACAAGTAATTGCAAAAAATGTTTTAAACGGGTAAAGTAGAATAATATGGAAACTGAAATTAGTATAATTTTACCTTGCAGAAATGAAGAAAAGGCTTTGCCTTTTTGTTTGAAAGAAATCCAAAAAACCATAAAAGATAATAATCTATCAGCTGAGATAATAGTGTCTGACTCTTCAGATGACAAAAGTCCTCAAATAGCAAAAGATTATGGAGTTGTTTTAGTAAAACACGACAAAGAAGGATATGGCATAGCATATTTAGAAGCTTTTAAAATAGCAAAGGGGAAATACATCTTTATGGCAGATGCTGATGCTAGTTATGATTTCAAAGAAGCTCCAAGGTTTGTAGAGCAACTTAGAAGTGGTTTTGATATGGTGATTGGCAATCGTTTTAAAGGAAAAATGTATGACGGAGCTATGACTTTTTCTCATAGGTATATAGGAAATCCTATTCTTTCTTTTATACTCCGCCTATTCTTTAAAACTAAGATAAGAGATTCACAGTGTGGGATTAGGGCTATTACAAAAGAATCTTTAGAAAAACTAAATCTTCAAACAACTGGAATGGAATTTGCTTCAGAAATGATAATCAAGGCTCTTAGATGCAAATTAAAGATAAAAGAATTGCCGGTTGATTACAGGCCTCGTATAGGAAAGTCAAAAATGCAATCATTTCGCGATGCATGGAAGCATATTAGATTTATGCTCTTATACTCTCCCCTATTTCTATTCTTCATCCCCGGATTAATAGTTTTCCTATTAGGAATATTTTCTTTATTCTTTCTCTACTTCTATTCACCTATAATCCTTGGAGTAAAGTTATACTACCATCCAATGTTTTTATCATCCCTTTTAACGATAGTTGGTTATCAGTTGATAACTTTTTCCGGGTTTGCTAAAATTTATTCAATCACGCACTTAAAAGAACAGAATAAGGTGCTAGAGAATCTTTTTAAGCACATAACAATTGAAAAAGCTTGTATCTTAGGAGCTGTATTATTAATCTTAGGTTTTGCTATATATTTTAATATGACGGCTAGATGGATAAAATCTGGTTTTAGCTCGCTAGATGAAATAAAGAACTCGATAATAGCTTTAACCCTTTTAACAATTGGTACTCAAACAATCTTTTCTTCATTTATGTTTAGTATTTTAGGAATCAAAGAGAAATAAAAGAATGTTTGAAGAAATAAAGAAAATAATCAAAGCCATTAGAAACCTTACCTTGCGGTTTTATTTTTTTTCGATAACAATATTTAGTCAAATCTATTACAGATTATTGAATAAACCATTAATACACGTGGTTGGAGATAGTCACGTTTTTGTCTTTAAAGACAAAAGAATGTTTATTGCTCATCATATCGGACCAGCGACAATGTATAATCTTAATAAAAAAGATAGCAACACTAAATCAAATGAAAAGTTGTTTGATGTTATAAACAAAATCAATCGAAAGAAGGATATTTTAATGCTTGTCTTTGGAGAAATCAATTGTAGGATTCATATATATTATCAATACAAAAAACAAAATGAAAAATTCACTATAATCGAATTGATTGACAGAACTATTTCAAATTACGGGGAGGTGTTGAAAAAAATAAAGGAAAATGGTGTGAGGTTTTGTGTTTATGGTATTCCAGCGGCTGCGACAGAAAAAAACATATACAACTATCCTTTTTATGCTACGCCAGAAATTCATAGCTATATCTATAAAGAATTTAATAACCGGCTAAAACATTTTTGTGAAAAGAATAAATATGTATATATAGATATATATCCAAAAGTTTCTGATGACAAAGGATACATATCAAAAGAATTTTCAGGGGATAAAATACACTTGAATAAAAAAATTGTTAATTTTGTACGAGAAGAAGTATTAAAAAATATTTAACATATCAATGGATATAAAAAACTTACAAAAAAACTGGGACGAATTCGGGAAGATAGATCCACTTTGGTCTATCGCCACCGTTGACGAAAAAAAAGATAATAAATGGGATTTAAAAGAATTTTTCGATACTGGGGTAAAAATAATAGACAGGATAATGGGCGAGATAAAATCCAATAAATACTTGTCAGAATATAATAAAGCTTTAGATCTTGGCTGTGGTGTTGGCCGACTAACAAATCCTTTGGGAAATCATTTTAAAGAAGTTTTTGGTCTAGATATAGCTCCGTCTATGATAGAGTTGGCTGAAAAATATAAAACAAGTGAAAATTGCAAATTCTTGGTCAACGGAGAACCAAACCTAAAAAAGTTTAACGATAGCAGTGTTAATTTTGTAATATCACACTTAACGCTCCAACATATGAGGAGAGAATATGCAATAGAGTATTTAAAAGAATTTTCGAGAGTTTTGAAACCGGGCGGAATAATACTTTTTAATCTACCTAGTCATTTTAAATCTTTAAGGGAACGGGTTGATGAATTAATATATCCTCAATTTCTACGAACGAAGTTACATTTTATAAAACAGTCGGTATTCTCATTTCTACACTTAAAAAATCCGACAGAAGGTCCGATGATGGAAATGAATTATACAAACAAAAAAAAGGTTATTAAAATATTGGAAAAATTAGGAATAAAATTAATAAGATCTATTTTGTACGTCGATGGAAACTTTGTTTCCTATGAATATTTAGGAATTAAAGAGAAATAATATGTTTTTAGAAATTGCTCTCGCGATTATTGGTATAATAATATTCTTTCTTCCGGGGATACTCGCGAGCCACATTTTGTTTCCACATTGCGATATCATCGAAAGAATTATTTATTCTATAATTCTTTCGGTTTGTCTAATAACAATAGTTTGTTATCCTTTTTACAAATACGGATTCCAAGATCCGAACATTTTATCGTCCATAATCCTAATACTTACACTTATTTTGAGTGTTCTTTTACTATACAGACATAAAAAAAGTGAATTCAAAACATATTATAACAAGGATATTTTATTCGTTTTATTGTTTTCTTTTATAGGAGGCGCATGGAGGCTTTGGTTTGTTAATGGTATAAAATATTTTTGGGATGCTTACACTTATGCTGGAATATCTATAAACGGCGTTGCACCAGATCTAGGATTTTATACCGGCATGGTGCAATCACACATGAACTACGTAGGAATTGATATATCAAAACATATTATAAGCCATCCGCTATTTAATATATTAGGTTCTCAAACATTAAACATATTTGTTACCACTTTTTTGTATTTAGGAATGATATATCTGTTATTCTCAAATTTCAGAAAGGATAAGGCGTTAACTTACGCGGGCGTGGCCCTTATGTCTTTAGGACCAATAGAGATATTTCATAGTGCCCTAGCTTTTTACGGAGACAAACTTCCCTACATAGCATTGTTTTCGTTATTCCTTCTATTTATATCAAAAAAGAAAAACATATTCTGGCTAGCGTTTTTTCTTGCTGTTTACAGCTTCTTAACATACTACACCGATTCAATGGTTATGATATTAGCTTCTTTTGGATTCTTAGTAGCTTTGATTATTAAAGAGTTCTTTATCAAAAGATCTTTATCTGCTCTAGTAAAAGATATTTTAAAAAACAAAAAGATTGTTGGATTTCTAGTCATATTGTTATTAGGATGCTCGCATGTATTCTTTGTGTCGAATATGAAACATTTTACGACTGTCAGCGCCGGCAACACAAAACAAATACAACAGATTGTATATCACGCAACTAGCAGGCCAAACACAAAAGAAACTCCGGAGATACAAACGGAAAGTGAATTAGTAACAAAAATGGAAAAGGACCCCGTTTTCTTTCATGATTATACAATATACAAAGATCCTTCTTTCTTAAACATTTCAGCTTTAGGTTGGCAAACCCTATTCTTTCTTTTCTGTGGATTTACTTTCATTGTATATCTATCCAAAAAGAAAGACTTTTCAGAAGAAAACACTAATATTCTTTTATGCATAATACCTGTGACAATAGTTTCTTTTGGTTTTTTATACACGGGTGTGCTCACTAGAAGTTTTGACTATTTTGTCTTTTTCGGGTTAATGGCCGTACAAATACCAAAAAAATATTACAAAGTATTTTTAGTAATATCTAGTATTTTTATACTAACAACTTCAGTATATGCACTAGAAGCTAAGAGGCCTTATTTTGAAAACTCAGAAGGAGAGGTTAATGCAGCAAAAGAAATGAAATATTTTGCGAAGGGAGCCATATTCACAGACGAAACTTTTGTTAACAACTTAGCTCTTAATGGATTTTATAGCGTAACAGGTACCGGAGACGAAAATCCTTTACTCATTGATTTGTTTTACAACAAAAACAAAACTTCTTTCCTAAATGCGATTAAATCTTTGAAAGATAATGATATAGGGTATATAGCAATAACTAAAAGAATGAGAGAAAAATATATCCTTATGTTAAATTATCCTAAAAAGAGTATAACTAATTCTGACCTATACGAAAACAGCTTATCTAAAATATATGATAATGGCGATGTGAGGGTGTATAGCACAGAGATTAAAAAAGATAAAAATAAATGAAAATAGCAATATTCCATAACTTTTTAGATAATATTGGTGGAGCTGAAATTGTTGGTTTGACTCTTGCGAGAGAGTTAAACGCAGATATCTATACAACTAATATAGATAAAGACAAAATAGTTAAAATGGGTTTTGAAGATGTTCTACCAAGAATATATTCTATAGGAAAAGTTCCGATAAATGCTCCCCTTAAACAACAGTTCTCTTTATGGAAATTTCGAAAATTAAACCTTAAAGATAAATACGATTTTTACATAATCGATGGCGATTGGGCAATGTCTGGAGTTGTGAATAACAAACCAAACATTTGGTATGTGCACTCCCCCATTCGTGAGATCTGGGATTTGTATAAATACACAAGACAAAATACAGTTCCTTGGTTTGCAAGATGGGTTTTCGATGTTTGGGTTGTGTATAACCGATTTTTAAATAAAAAATATGTAAAAAGCGCGAACGCTATTGTTTGCAACTCGGATAATACTAAAAACAGATTAAAAAAGTTTTTGAAAAGAGACGGCGTTGTTATCCCCCCACCGATTGAAACATCTAAATTTAAATTTGAGTCATCTGGTAATTACTGGCTTGCTGTGAATAGATTAATAACCCATAAAAGAATCGATTTGCAATTAAAGGCGTTTTCTAAACTACCGACAGAAAAGTTAATTATCGTTGGTTGTTACGAACAATCCCGACATTTTAAACAATATGCCGAATATTGTAAAAAGATTAAACCCGATAACGTTGAGATAAAAAGTTGGGTAAACCAAGAAGAATTAGCAAAGCTCTACGCAAACTGTAAGGGTTTTATAACCACTTCACAAGACGAAGATTTTGGTATGAATGTTGTAGAAGCTATGGCTTCAGGCAAACCCGTAGTAGCTCCTAATGAAGGAGGATACAAGGAAACCATACTTAATGACAAGACGGGGATTTTAATAGATAACATCGACGAAAACAAAATTATTGAAGCTATTAAAAAAATTGGGAATAATCCCTTAGAGTTCAAGGAGGCGTGCTTACAACAAGCCAAGAATTTTGACACAAATATGTTTATACAAAAAATAAAGAAAGAGATCGAAAAATGCAGATGTGGTAAAACAGAGAAAGAACTTCAAATTAAAACGATAGAAAACGGAATTAAGTTCTGCGCTTTTTCAGAAAGTGATTTTTGGCCAGTCTATGAGGTATGGAGAGAAAAAATCTACTCTAGAAAGGATTACAATATTAAAAAAAATTTCACCGTGATTGATATAGGAGCGCATATAGGATCTTTTTCTGTATATGCTGGCAGAGTAGCAAAACAAGTTTTCTCTTATGAACCGATTCCCGATACATTCGATTTGTTAACAAAAAACATTCAGATAAACGGGCTAACAAATGTTTTTGCTAATAATCTTGCTGTTTTAGAAAAGAAATACGACGATAAGATAATATTCATCGACGATGTTAGTTGTAATACTAGCTTCTACAAAAAGACAGCAAATCCAATTAAAGTAAAAGCAGTTTCCTTAGAAGATATATTCAAGGATAACAAAATTGAAAGATGTGATCTTTTGAAAATAGATGCTGAAGGATCTGAACGAGAAATATTAAAGAACACTCCTAAGGAATATTTTGACAGAATCGACAGGATGATCGTAGAGTACCACGACTTTTTAAGTAGAAACGAAATGTTAAAATTAGTAAAGATACTTACTGATCGTAACTATAAAATAGAGGAATTAAAATTACTTGGACCAAAATATGGAATTATTTTTGCTAAAAAGGAAAATCACAATATTAGAAAAGAGAACTATGTCTACATAGCTAAAAAATATCCTTTATATATTTTAAACAAAACCATAATAGCAGTGTTCAAAGACGTAGACCACTTTATCGGTCAAGTTGGAATATTCTTAAGAAAAACTAAACGAAAAAAAGAGTTTAAGATTGTATTCGAAGGAATCGACGAAATTAAAAAATCCATTGAAACAAACAGGGATTCAAAAAACATACTCTGGCGAGGATTAATTTTCTTAAAAGATGCTTTTTGGGTTGTAAAAGAAAGCTTTCTAAAAGTAGTCTACATTCCTACTGGGTTAAAAGACGCCTTCAGTTATTTATTCATAGAACCACCGATAATATCACCTAGAAGCTATATCCCCATAGCAGATTCAAATAGTTTTCCAGAATTTAAAGGAGGGGTCTTTAATCCAGGTGCTATTAACTCTGGCAAAGACGTTTTCCTATTGATGAGGGGAGAGAAACACGTTCGTAAAATATTAAATGAAAAAGAGGAATATTTTAAAGATACATGCTCACCTATCTTTATGGTTTTTGGAGAAAAGAAATATCAAATATTCAAAATCAATTATCCTAAAAAAGATGGCCAGAGAATGGAAGATTTCAGGCTATTTAAATTTCAGAATAAAATATATTCAAATTTCTCAATATTGAATTGGGATCCTAGCACCTTTTTTATTAAACGAGATTTCACTCTGTTAGAAGGAAAAATGCTAATCGGTGAATTAGATGTAAACAAGAAAGAATTAAATAACATTGGTTCTATCAAAACTGACTTTGATCTAGAAAGGTGGGAAAAGAATTGGGTTCTTTTCCAAAAAGATAACGATCTTTATTTAATCTATTCGTTTTTCCCGTATTACAGATTATTAAAACTAAACAGCTTTAACCAAAATCAGTGGGATTTTAAAACCGTTACTCTTTTAAACAATGATCTACCTTTCAAAAACGTGTATGGAAAGATTATGGGATTAAGTATTAATCCTATAGAATACGACGAAAATTATCTTTTACTGGTAGCTCACCTTAAAAATAGAAAAAGCTATTCCTACAAATTCTGGGGGGTTTTAATAGACAAAAAAACCTTGTTACCTAAAAAGATAACAAGCAGACCACTATTTAGAAGTTGCGGACTCATATTAAGATTTCCACCTCAAGTGACCTATGTTTCCTCTATAGTAAAGAAGGACGATAATTTCATATGCTTTCTAGGTAAAGGAGATAAAAAAACCCTATACACAAGCATAGAGAAGAAAGCTCTTGATAAGTATTGGATAGATATTGAAAATTAAGGAATTAATTTTTTAAAATCTTCTGGATAGATGATTTCTTTTATCTCCCCTTTTTCCATACGAATAACTCTGTCACAATATTTGGTAACCATTTCCATATCGTGACTAGCTAAAAAGACACAGACACCGTTCTTAACCATTTCCTTTATTCTATTCGCGCTTCTTTTTTTAAAATCTTCGTCTCCAACCTCAAAAACTTCGTCTAATAAAAGAATATTTGGGTTCGAATATATCGCTATAGAAAAGGCGAGCCTTTGTAGCATACCAGCAGAAAATTGATAAATCTTTGTATTAACAAAATCACCTAGTTCTGAAAATTTGACTACTTCGTCAAATCTTTTTTTAATCTCAGCGTGACTCGTACCGAATAATGAGGCGACTAAGAAAATATTTTCTCTCATCGTTAATCTTTCTTTTAATCCAACTGTTAAATTAATCAAAGAAACAACCTTACCATTTATGGCCACCTCTCCACCGTCTGGATAATACACGCCAGCTATAATTCTAAGCAACGTGCTCTTTCCAGAGCCATTGTCTCCTATGAGTCCGACGATCTCACCAGAATGGGCATTGAATGAAACGTTTTTTAGAGCATAAATTAATTTCTTTGGTTCTCTACCCGAAAACAAAGATAAAAATCTTTCTAGGGCCCCTAGATTGTTATTGCGCCCTATCATGAATTTCTTAGAGATATTATTAATATTTACTCTTTTTATCTTTTCCATTTATATTTTTTCTGCGAACTTATTCCTTAATATATTAAATACGAATAATCCAACGAACAAAGATATCAAGGAGAAAAAAATCATTACTAAAACCATTGAGAAACTAGGCATTCTTGTATATACGACAACATCTCTGGCTACTGTGATGAAATAGTACATTGGATTTAAAAGGTTAATAGAATAAAGTCTCTTTTGACCGGCGATCGTATAGAATATCGGTGTTCCTAGCCATAATAGCCTTACCGCGAACGACCAAATACTTTCCATGTCCACAAAATATACCGTTAAAGAAGATAAAATTAATGAAATACCGAAAGTAAATAAACAAAGGAGAAACAATATTACGAGATAAAACAAAATACCAACTAATGATATTTTAAAGAATAACAGTACTAATATAAAAAATAACAGTTCAAAGGAATGAGAAAATAGATTCTTTAATACAATAGATGCTACCAAAGCTTCTCTAGAAAAGTTAATCGACTTTATCACCCATCTGTAATCTTTTAAAATAGACGTTGCTGATTCAATGGTAGAGCTTTGGAAAAAATTAAACATTATTACTCCTAGTAATAAATAAAGGGCGTATCTAGGAATATCACTACCTAGTCTGTCTGAGAAAACTAGAAAAAGAAGTCCGAATGTTAATAAAGGATTTAATAAATACCAAAAAATACCCAGGTAACTACCCTCGTTTCTAAGTTTGAACTCAACTTTTCCAAGCTGAAGACTTAAGTCGACTGCAGATCTAATTTTTTTAATACGTTCTTGAAAATTAATCATTTTTGTACTTTATACAAAATAAATCCTTCGCTACTTCTTGTTACTTCCTCAAACCCCTGACAAAGGAATTCGGTAATATAAATATAATCTAATTTCATTTCTTTAGCCATATCTTGTTTTACTAAACAACTTGATTTCATAAAATTATCTACGTTTCCAATCTCACCTAAAGAAACTGTCCCCTCTTTAGTCACTGCAGGAAAGTTATCAGTAGTTACCCCAATAACGGTTCCCTTCCATGGAATGCTTAAAAAGTTTTTACCCCTGATATCTTTAAATATGTTTAAATCTTCTTCTATTAAATATTTGTTAGCTTGAGATTTAGGATAAAGTTTTGAACGGTTAACAACGTTTGTGTAAGTAATATCTTTCCATCCATCAAAATATGTATAAAAAGGAATCAATATTACGAAAATCAATAACGAGCTAGCCAAAACATATCTCGAAATCGGAACCTTGGTTTTTGAAAATTTCTTGTCTAAAAACTTTAAAAACTCTTGGAACCCGAAAGCCGAAGCGATACAAAACAATATTGAAGAGATATAAACAACTCTTTCAAATTCAACAAAGAACCTATACTGAGTAAGTAAATATCCAATCCAATACAAGGTGCAAACAGTCACCATGCCAAAAAACCATTTTGATTTCTTGTATAAAAACGGAATTGATATTAATGCAAAGATAATAACATTAAACGGTATTATGTTATACCCAAACAATCTCGGCCGATTGAATCCCGAAAAAGACAGAAAGAATATCCTTGAAGTTGCAAATATCGGAGCGGTATACCTAACTACAACCGCTAAGAAAAATATTACCGGTAAAGATACGATTAACCACAAAAGTATAGTTTTGTAATTATCTTTTACCTTTTTCCAGAATGTTTCAAAAATTAAAAACAATGCAAACAATATCGCGTAAAGAAAAATGAACGGCGGATAAAAGAAACAACCCATAACCAACGTAGCTAAAGCTAAATATATCTTTTTTGAGAAAAGAAGACCCAAAGCTAAAAGAAAAAGAATGACACCCGAAGTTACCGGAATAAAATGCCATATTCCTGGCAAATTAGCTCCCGAAACTATATAGATTATAGAAAGCGAAGATATTCCGGCAACAATCTTTTTAACATCATTTATCCTTAAAATAACGTAGGCTAATATAACTATTAATATATTAAAGAATATAGATACGGTTGTATAAGTAAAAACGGGATTGATATTAACAACTAGAAAAAACCCAGAAATCAACGAGTGAAAAAACATTTCCAAATTTACGAATTCTAACTTTGAAATGCTTGCTATTAAAGGTAAACCGTGAGTTGATATAACTGTCTTTACAAAAGAAACTGCGTACCACTCGTCTGAAAAATACGGGTAAGGATAAACCATTTTAAAAACATTGTGATAACTAGGTACATTATCTGTAGCCAAACTTATCTTCCCGGAATAATTAAAGTGAATCTGATAGAAACATAAAAAAGCAACCAAAAAGATAAAGACTATCATCCAATCTATTTTCTTAAAATCAAATGATGCTTTCTTTTTAGTAAAAAAACACCAAAGAAAAATACAGGCGATAAAAGCTATATTTCCTAAAACTGCTGTGAGGTAATAAAATACTCCGAAGAATTGGGTTGTGAGGTTAAAAACAATATGAAATAGAAACCAAAAGAATAGCAACTGCAAAAAAGCTTTCTTTTTATCTTTCCAAAAGACAACAAACAAAAACGGAGCGACTAACAAAAATACTCCGAGAATGTTTTGTATGGTTATAGAAATCATAATGAATATATTTATCCATTCTATTAAATTAATCGTCTAAAATCAATGAAACAAAAAAACACCCTTAAGATGTTCTTTTGACGCCCTGAGTTCCAAAAGATTCTAGTTAAATTAAAGTGGGTATTCTCAAGTTTAGACCACGGCCTAAACAAATGTTGAATTCCCTATAAAAAACTTGTATAGAATCTTATTTGCAAACTTCAGAGCTACTCTTATTGTATATCTTTTAAGCTCAAGGTCAAGATTAGAGACCCAATACCTGAACCAGCTGTTTTATCAACGAAACTACTACTGGAGGTGGCATTAAGCTGTTACAATCATTTCCTTCGTCGTCTTTTACCTCCCATGGTTTTTCTAGGGTTTCTACTTTTCCATCTTTGTATTCGTAACTATACTCTGGCGTAATTTCATAATCATCGGTAAATTCTTTCACCTTATCTATAGGAATCGAGTTTCTTAAAAGAACCTTGGGAATACCTTGTAGATTGTATGCTTCTTTAATCAACATTTCGTCTTTATTCAATCTCTCCCTGATTGGTTCGATACCGAACTCGTCTCCCTCTTTTGTGACCATCCTAGACCCCTTACAGCTCGAATTATCGCATATTAAATGGAACTTGCCGTTATCATACTCTACATTCTTTGTAGGAAGAAGCTTTAAACTCCTTGAAGTGTTACATAAAGGACAAATTACTCTAGATTTTACTCTTTGGTCTATTATGTTGGTAGGAACGTCAATTAAAACGAATACGTCTGCGTCATCTCTGTAGCCGATAAGGTCACGAAAGAATAATGCGTAGGATACTTGGTCTAAATCTCTTGGAAAACCATCTATGAATATTGTTTTCCTGCCGAGCTTGGCAATTTCTCTTTTAGCTAAAGCTAAAATTAATTCAGAAGGTAACAAAACCTTTGTTGATCTTGTTTCTAAAGCTTTCATTATCTCGTCTAAAGGTAAAAATCCTCTGTAGTTCTTTTTTAAAAACTCAACTAATTCTTTCTTCTTATTCTCATCTCTCATTGTTTCGTCAAAAGATCTAATCATATCTCCAATTGAAAAATGAGCTATCTTATCCTTATCTACAACCTCAGCTAACATTTTAGCGTAAGTCCCCTTTCCAGAAGATTTCTTTCCCATTAGATAAGCAATGAAAGTATTGTCTTTTAAATACTCTTTTAACTTTTTGATCTCTGGTCCGGCTTTGTATTCAAAATATTCCTGACGAGAATTAAAGTCAGTTAGATCAAACTTTTTATACGTGTCGCTCTTTGTTTTAAATATCGGAAAGTTTATTCCTTGCATGTTTTTAATTATCTTTATTAATTTTAATATTACTACCATCAGACACTATTTGTACGTCACCGTCTGCGTCTGTTCTTAGAACCTTTATACCAAATTTATCCAATCTTTGCAAAGCTTCTGGTGAGGGATGACCGTAACTATTCTTCCCAACAGATATTACTGCTATTACTGGCTCTATACTGTTTAGGAATAATTCGGAGGTTGAGTATTTACTTCCGTGGTGGGCTACCTTTAATACGCCTGACTCAATATCATCTTGGCTGATCACAATATCCTTTTCTTCGTTAAATGATATGTCTCCTGTGAATAGAAAGGAATTATCACCAAAGATCAAACGAGAAACAACACAACTGTTGTTACTAGTGTTTTTTAATTCTTGTCCTGACAAATCTTCTAATGGATATATTGTGTCTATTGCCACATTTCCTAAAGTTATCTCTTGGTTTACTTTAGTTATCAATACTTTAGTACCATTTTCTTCGGCTTTATCTAAAAGACTAATCCATTCTTTGTATTCTGGCGTATCTCGTACAACACCAGACCATAATATATATTCTATTCTGTATTGTTTTAAAACTTCCATTAATCCAAAGAAATGATCTCTTTCAGGATGACTCAATATCACTAAATCAATAGTCCTATCTTCTTTTGGCATCGACGACTTCAATTTACTAAGAACGTCTAAATTGGGTCCACCGTCGATTAAAATTTGATGATGTTGTGGGGTTTCAATAAATGTACTATCTCCCTGCCCAACGCTTAAAAAGTTTACCTTAAGATAACTGTTATCAGCTAAAGCAAAAACTTCTTGCCAGGCATAAATATTAAGAACGAACAAAATCAGAGCTGTATATGAAAGTATCTTTTTACTCATGTAATCATTATACAATAAAAGCACCGATTTTATCCGGTGCTTTTAAGAGAGAACTATTTTTTTAATCCCATTATCTTGAACATCTTTGTTCCGCACTTTACGCAAGTACCTGTCATGGCGGCTCTTTTTTTACCACCTTTACCATTCATTGATACTTCTTTTGCGTCTTTCATTTCTCTTTTTGCTTTACACTTTACGCAATAACCTTCTGTCATTTTATTTTGATTTAATTTTATTTTATCGATTAAAATCGACCTTGATCCTGCAAGGTCTAAAACCTTACAGAAGCTGATTTTTACAATATTACCCTATTTTAGCTCAATCAAGACTATTGTCAACTATTTTTACGAATAAAACCACTAACCTGCTACCCAACCACCATCTACAACCATAGTCGAACCCGTCATATATGAAGACTCATCTGAGGCCAAAAACAACACGGCGTTTGCGATTTCTTCTGATTTCCCCTTCCTATGCATTGGGATTGGAGCCAACATAGCTTCCATTGCTTTTGGATCCATATTGGTAGAAGAAGCACCTGGAGTATCGATAGCTCCCGGAGCGATACAATTTACTCTAATTCCCAATGGAGCTAGCTCTAAAGCCATAGCTTGTGACATTGCGACGATTCCACCTTTTGAGGCGCAATAGTGAGTTAATCCTGCGAATCCAACGCCAACCTGGCCCATTGCTATTGAAGTGATATTTACTATTGATCCAGACTTTTGTTTTACCATTTCTTTAGCACAAGCCTGAGCCATTAAGAAATATCCTTTTAGGTTTACGTCTATTACTTTTTCGAAGTTTTTCTCTGACATTTGTAGAAATGGTTCGAAAGGATATATTCCTGCGTTGTTAATCAAAATATCTATCTTATTAAAAGTTTTTAATGTTTCTGAAACTAGGTTATCAATATCTGATTTGGAACTTACGTCACACTTTACAGCTAAAGCCTCGCCTCTCATCTTTTTAATCTCGTCGACGACTAACTGACATTCTTGTAAAGAGATATCAGACACAACAACTTTAGCTCCAGCTGAAGCCAATTTTAATGCATCTGCCTTACCCATTCCCTTAGCAGCTCCCGTAACAATAGCGACTTTATCTTTCAAATCGCAGAACTTTGATGTCGTTTTATTTAAACCAAACATGTTTTGTTTATATTTATTTTTAATATTATTTTTTGCATAGGAAGAATAAATTATCACGTCGATGCTTTATACTTCCAAATTTTTTAACTATTTTTTCAAGCTCTTTGATTTGATTTTCTGTTAGACCGTGGTTATTCCAACAACTAACGTCGCTCCATTTCTTAACGGTAAAACCGGCATTTTCTACGAATTTTAATATATCGCTATAGCTGAATTCCCTATGATGGGGAGCGTACATAAAAGGATGACTTTCATCTATTAAATTATATATATTCTTCCATCCGCAAACGTTTGGAGTTGTTAAAAAAAGGTGTCCCCCTGGTTTCAATACCCTGAAGGCTTCTGAAAGCATATTTTTGATACCAGATCCAGTAAATGTGTCTATCGGAGTTTCCTCACTATCACGTATGTGCTCAATCACCTCCATGCATAAGACAAGATCATAGTAACTACTTGGTTGATTTATTTTATACCTTAAATCATCTGGATCACTCACTAAAACTTCACAGTTGTTATAATGACGGATAAGTTTAGTAAACGCAGTTTCTCCTCCCAAATCAAGAATTTTAATTGATTTTTTGAGTAGTGGTTTTATCCATTGATAACTTAAAGTATATCTTAAGTTTTGGAAAGTATACATTAAGTTATTAACAGGATCATCGATATTATTAAGTTGTATCCATCTTTCTATAGACTGACTATTATCTTCTTCTTTTATTTTATCTAATTTATTATTTAATGAAAAACGAGAAATGATAATATTTTTTCCCTTAATTGAAAAACGCAAAATTACAGAAGCAAAATCCTTAAAAGCAACTAATAATTTCCAGAAAATATTCTTAGAATTTCTTTTATTTTCTAATACTCTTATTGTAATACGCACAAATTTCATTGTTCTTTCCATACCGTTCCAGCAACAAAAATCATCTGCTTAGTTATAATATTTACCTACTGCTTTGTTCATCATTTTAGCGTAGACATATACAGCAGCTATGTCTGCTAATATATTGATTACTAAAAGAGTGAATCCAGAGTAAAGCACACTTAAGGCTCCTGTTAATACTAAAGACAAACCAAATGCTACTAAATACGGCCAGAATAGCATCTTAAAGAAAGTATTTAATTTATTGTTCGTAAAATTCTTTTGCCATTCTACAAACTTAGGATAAAACTTTGCTATCAACCAGCCGATTATAGCACCACAGATCGCACCCCAGACTAAATCGTTAACTAACATTGGTATGTTAATCAATCTAGGAGCTAATGATCTATCTAAATATCCATCAAGATACCTACTATACGGACCCATCATATTAGAATAGACACCACTAGCGAAATAGTATCGTGTGGCCATACCAGATATTGATATGATCACAGCTGATACAGCATTCCAAATTGTACTAGCTTTTATAGTGGCAACCGCTTTTTCGTCGAAATTAAAATACTCATTATTTTTATTATCCATAAATATTAACTTAATGTTATTACCATATTATACCACAAAAAAAGCAATGCTTTACATTGCTTTTAGATTTCTTTATTCCTTGCAACAATCAACCACCTTTTGGACCATCTCCCCTAATTTGGCCATTACTCCTTTTTTACTCTCATCTTTTACATCTAATTGATGCTCTTCTACCTTTTTAACATCTCCAAGATTAACAAGCTTTAAATTAATTCCCCAAAACAACGAATAGAGTTCGTAAGCTTTGCTGAACATGTCTTCAGCCTCTTTTTTGTTCCCTTTTGTTAGGGCCTTAGTTCCCACCTCCATTAATCTCATCGAAGCAGATAGCAAATGTTTTGAAATACACCAGACTTCTCCTTCATACTCTTTTATGATTTTCTTTAATAGATCTTTTCTCATTTCGCGAGCTTGAGAAAGCAAATCATAATATTCTGGTTTATTCAATTTAGCTCCGGTGAAAAAAAAGTGCTCTTCAATTGAAATTAAGTTCATTATGGCAATTGATAAATCTTCGTCTGAAGATAAATCTAATTCACCCTTTTTGCCGGATTGAACCTTTTTAATAAAATCCTCTATTTTTCCGCTATCTACATTTAGATTATCCATTTTAGTAATATATAAAAAATTGTACTAGTTAATATTAAAGATAAAAGTGGTACAACCACCTTTTGATAATTAAAATACGACTTACCTCCGTTTTTTATTTTTAAATGATTATGAAGTCTCACGGCTAGCAAAAATACTATTGTTCCAACTGCTGCTCCAAATATTATCTTATCAATACCAAATATCTTGTTTTGAGGATGCCCGACGAGGTCCGTCCAGTATAAAGGTGAAAGCGTTAAAAGATAATACGAAGCCCAAACAACAATCTTGTCGTATTTAAAACCATAACCCTTTTTAACCATCCATACAACTGTCCATATACTTAAAGAGGCTAATAAAGCTCCTATCCAAATACTAGAAACCACGTCGTCAACTCCTAAATATCTTGAAAAACCAAAACCAGCTCCGACAGCCACTACACATACGGGACAAACAGCTTTTGCGGTTTGCGAGATTAGCAGTCCGGCTGATAAAATAGTTAAGAAGATTGTTTTCTTGTTCATTATTATTTTGCTTTATTTTGCATAAAATCCATTATCGCCTGATCTCCTATTATACAAGTTTTCCCGTCCCAAAAGAAAGGAACCGGTGCCCCTTGGCTAAGATCTATTTTACAAATCTGAGCTTTACTCACTAAAATATTCGCATTATCTTGGTTATTAAAAACTTCTAATCTTGTGAACTTCACTTTATCCTCTATTTTATTCTTCACAATAAAGTCTTCTAAGTTAGCGCAGTGCGAACAAGTGTCTCCGTAGAATAAAATCATGCCGATAGGCTCTGATGATGGTTGATTCAAAAACATCCAAACACCCGCTATAACTAGCGTGAACACGACAATTATTGATATAACTAACGTTTTTTTGTTTTGTAGAATATTATTCAACATATTTTAATTAAACATTAAAAAAAAGAGAAAATCAAGTGGATTATCCCCTATATCTTTTCATCGATAAAGCATTTAATACAACGCTAACAGAAGAAAAAGCCATAGCCCCAGCTGCGATCGTCGGACTTAACAACCAACCAGATAGAGGAAATAACACACCAGCTGCAATCGGGATACCGATTATGTTATAGAAAAAGGCCCAAAAAAGTCCTTGCTTTATCTTTTTTAAAGTATACGTGCTTAAATTAATTGAAGAGATTACATCTCTTAAATCATCTTTAATCAAAACTATCTCCCCCGTTTCCATAGCTACGTCAGTTCCAGATCCTAAAGCAATTCCTAAATCTGCTTGAGCTAAAGCTGGAGCATCGTTTATGCCATCTCCCACCATTGCTACAACCATGCCTTCGCTTTGTAATTTTTTAATTTCATCTGATTTACCTTGAGGTAAAACCTCAGCTAAAACTCTATCAATTCCTAATTGTTTTGCAATTGCGTCAGCCACTCTTTTATTATCTCCGGTGATAATAGCTACTTGTCTACCCGATTTATGTAAAGCCTCTATAGCTTTATTAGAATATTCTTTTAGAACATCTGCAACAGCAATTATCCCTAGAATATTTTTACCTTGAACTAGAATCATTACCGTCTTTCCTTGGTTTTCTAACTCTACCATTTTATCCTCCACCTCGTCTGTCTCTATTTTACTCTCTTTCATTAATTTTCTAGTTCCTAATAGAATTGTTTTTCTACCGATTGAAGCCTTAACTCCTTTACCGACAACTGCTTCAAATTTTTTAACCTCTAACAGATCTACTTTGTTTTCTTTGGCTTTATTCACTATAGCTTGCGCCAACGGGTGTTCTGAATTGTTTTCTACGGAAGCTGATATTTGTATAATATCTTTTTCTTTTGTTTTTTCTTTTATCACAACAATATCCGTTACAACAGGTTCACCTTTAGTTAAGGTTCCTGTTTTATCAAATACAACCATATTTACATCTTTTGCTATTTCCAAAGCTTTACTAGATTTTATCAAAATACCTCTTTGCGCAGCTAATCCCGTTCCCATCATAACAGCTGCCGGAGTTGCTAAACCTAACGCACATGGACAAGCAATGATTAAAACGGCTACAAATATCGTCAAAGCAAAGGGAATAGATTGTCCGACTATTAACCAAACTACTGCAGATACAATCGCAATGATTAAAACTGCTGGTACGAAATAGAAGGAAACTTTATCAGCTAAAAGTTGAATTGGAGCCTTAGATCCCATCGCTTCTTCTACGATTTTAACAATTTGAGCTAACATCGTATCTTTTCCAATCTTTGTTGCTCTAATTTTTAATACTCCAGTTTTGTTTATCGTAGCTCCAATAACAGAATCTCCTTTTTTCTTTTCAACCGGAATACTTTCACCGGTGATTGCTTTTTCATCAACGCCAGAATAACCGTCTACAACAATTCCGTCTACTGGAATAATTTGTCCGGGTTTTACCAAAACAACATCGTTCAATTGTACTTTAGATATTGGTAAATCGAATTCCCTTCCATCTTTTATCACTATAGCTGACTTAGCTTGCAATCCCATTAATTTCTTTAAAGCTTGGCTAGTTTTTCCTTTAGTTAAAGATTCTAAATATTTACCTAAGGAAATGAAGATAAGGATAAATACGGCGCTTTCGAAATAAAAATTATCCATTGGTATTTCTTTTCCTGAACCTAAAAGAATCAAGTTTATTAAACTATAGAAATATGCGGTAGCTGTTCCGATAAGAATCAACGTATCCATATTCGGACCGAACTTGAGTAACTTTTTAAAACCAGATCTCCATATATTAAATGAAAAGAAAATTACAATCGTAGCTAAAAAAGCCTGGATCATCAATCCATACTTTTCAAAAAAAGAAGGCATTGAAAGCCCAAACATTCCACCCATAACCATATATATCACCGGTAATCCAAAAAACAACGAGAATAGAAAACGGTTTCTTAACTTTTTTACTTCGCTAACTGATTCGTGTTTTTTATGATGTTCTTCTTCATCTGATTCTTCTTTAGAATCTTCTTCGATTCCATAGCCTAAATCAGTAATTACCTTTTTAATCTTATCCGAGCTTGTTTTCGAATCATCAATATCTAAATATGCTTTCTCTGATGCGAAGTTAACATTTGCAGAACCTACCCCCTTCTCTTTTTTTAAATCGTGCTCTATTACAGCCGCACAAGAGGCGCAGTCCATTCCTTTAATTTTAATGATTAACTTTTGATTCATCTTATTTATTTAATTCATCTAATATTTTCTTTAAGGGCAAGTCATACATCTTACAAACTTCTCCAATCTCTAATTTATCAATTTCAAATTGAGACATTGGACAAGAAAGACACGGAACACCGTTTTCCATTAAAATTACATCTGCTCCTTTTTTTTCTAATATCTTAGCTAAAGTTGTTTTACTAGTTATCTTCATATCTATACATTTTAATTAACTACTTCAATTATCCCAGAAATCATACCCATTGTGCAACTAAATCTGAACTTTCCAGAGTTTTGTGGTGTGAATTCTTTAACTGAGAGTTGACCGGGAGATAAATCAATTGAACCGTTGAACAGACTATTAGAGATAATAGCTCCGTTGCATCCTAAAGAAGTACTTGCTGTAATTTCCCATCTAACAGGGATACCCTGTCTTACTTTAAAATAGTTGGGAGTATCTTTTGAACCGGAGGCCGTCATCTTAATTACCTGCTTTCCGTTAACAATCGGGGGTAAATCTTTTTGATCGACAGTTGTTTTTGTTTGAGTTTGTATTGTATTGCTGAATCCAGTAAATCCTAAAACATTCATTTGATTTGAAATATTAAATAGCGCGAAGAATAAAACTAGGAATCCTGCTACCTTTGAAAATCTTTCGGCAAGATGTGGCTTTGAGGAAAGCCTTACGCTTGATAATCCGATAAACAATAACATTGGGACAGTTCCTAAAGCGAATGCTCCCATTATTAATGCTCCTTGAAAAATGTTTCCAGATAAAAGAGCTAAACCTTGAGCGGTGATCGTAAATCCGCAAGGTAAAAAGAAAGTTGCAGCTCCCATTAAAAATGGCATATATTTACCTTGGAAATTATTCTCGTTAGCAATATATTTTGTAGCCGATTTAGGGGCTGTAAACTGGAATCTTCTAAAAGCCTTTACTCCTAGCATTTGAAGACCTAGGGCAATCATTAAAAGAGAAATTGCAACGATTAAAAAAGCTGTAAATTGTAACGATACTTGTAACCTACTCCCTATCATTCCTAAAACTCCACCCAACACGATATATGAAGCAACTCTTCCTGCGTTAAACATTATATGCGGTTGTAATTTCTTTGAAGTTGATTGGTCGTTTGAATAAAGGCTATTCCATTGTTTAGACATAGATAGAACGATACCGCCAACCAAAGCTGCGCAAGAAGATACGCCAGCTAACAATCCAAATCCGAAGAATGCGAATAGAGAAGAAGCTGAACTTAAACTCATAAAGTTAGCAATTCCTACTCTATCTAAAATTAAGAATCCAATGATTATGAATATCGCTATATTAAAAGCAATTAAAGTTGGACTAACTCCTTTTTCTGGAGTTTCTTTACTTTTTTCTTTGTTATCTAAATCAGAAAAGGTATAGTTTGCTTCTTTAAAAATCTTACTCAATCTTTCAGGATTTGGTCTATCACCTTCGTATTGTATAGTCACCTCTCCTTTAACAGTTGAAGCATCAACTGATTTTACACCTTGTATATCTAGAAGTTGTTTTTCAATTAAAATCTCGCACGAAGCGCAATGCATTCCGTCTACTTTATATATATGTTCTTTCATATTATTTATTAAACAGTTTAGTTACTTTCAATATTTCTTTTGTCATCTCTTCTTGTTTTTTTAAATTTTTAGTTTGCATAGCAGACCTAAAACAACCATTTAAATGGTTTTCCATTAACATCTCGTGAGCTGATCTTAAAAGACCGATGACAGCTAAATTCTGTTGCATAATGTCTATGCAATATTCATCGTTCTCAATCATATTAATTATTCTAGCCGTTGAGCTTTGTGCCTTTTTAAAAGCTATTAAAGCTTTATCTTTGTTTATCTTCATGTGTATATATTACGTTTTTAATATTATATATCTTTACTACACCTATACCTAGGGGGTAGGTATAGTATAGCATAATAAAAGACCGTGTCAATGGATACAGTCTTTTATTGTATTACTCCCCCGCCTAACAATTCTTTACCGCTATAGAAAACGGCTGATTGGCCAGACGTTATCGCTTTTTGAGGTTTTTGAAAAACTACTTTAACTTGTTTTCCTTGTTTTACAATCTTTGCTTTTGCGAAATTACTTCTGTATCGTATCTTAACTTCTACGATCGCGGGTAGCTTTTGAGGCAAAACCCAATTTATATTGCTAACGATTAGCTCTTTTCTATTCAAATCCTTTTGATCTTTTGAAACGACTAGATTATTCTTTTTAAAATCTTTATTTATAACAAACCACGGTCCTTGTGGAATTTCTAATCCTTTTCGTTGGCCTATGGTATAGAACCACAAACCTTGATGATCCCCTAATATTTTTCCATTTTTATCGATAACCTTTCCCGGTTTTGATTTTAGATATTTTTTGAGAAAATCGTTTGTTGTATTTTGTACAAAACAAACCTCTTGAGATTCTGGAGTTTTAGCTGTGGGCAAATCAAACTGTTCAGCTAGTTTTCTGACTTCCGGCTTTGTATATTTTGCTAAAGGAAACATTATTCTTTTAATTTGTTTACTATCTAATTGCCATAAAAAGTATGTTTGATCTTTATCTTTATCTCTGCTTTTTAATATCCTACCATCTTTAATATCTGCATAGTGTCCCGTAGCTACATAATCAGCTCCCAAGGATAATGCTTTTTTAATTAAAAATCCAAACTTAATTTCTTTATTACACACCACGCAAGGATTGGGTGTATTCCCTTTTTTGTATTCTCGTATGAAATAGTCTACGACTTCTTTTTTAAATTCTTTTTCAGCGTTTAAAACATAAAAATGAATACCTATCTTTTTAGCTACTAGTCTTGCTAATTTTTCAGATTCTACGGAGCAACATCTATTCTGACCTGATTTTCCTTCTTTCCAGAATTTCATAAATATTCCTACAACTTCAAAACCAGCCTTTTTTAATAAAGCTGCTGCAACTGAGCTATCTACCCCGCCCGACATAGCTACTATTACTTTTTGTTTTGTATTCTTTTTCATTATTCTAAATTAATCTTTTTTTTGATTTTAATCAATAAAAAGACCGAAGATATAAATACCCTCGGCCTGACCTTTCGGTCCTGTTACTTCAATGCCTCGGCAAATAGCCGAGAGAAGATCTCTTCTGCTTTCGAGCGCAGATATGTGGATGTGAATTTGGCCCTGATCCGATGACTGTCTTCCATGCCCACGATTTCTCCGAGTATGGATTTGAGTGCATGGAAGTCAGACTGATGTCTGTCACAGGTGTGGCCACCGACGTGATGTTTCCGAGACAAAAGCTCTAAATCTGACTGGGCTTCGATTCGAGCCCAAAATGCGTTGATATCCGTAACCGCTGACTTGGCTTTCTCTGCGTCTTTTGGGTCGCCAGAGAATCTAGCAATCCAGATATGAGCGACAGCTTGCCGATAGGCATCCATGCCCTTCATCTCTGAAGCAACTTCACGGGCCTCGGCAAGATGATGAGCCTCTGCTAAGGTCTTAGCCAAGATGGCCATGGCTTCGGCGCGCAAGTGGGGACTACAATGCCCCCTGGCTTTGTCTAGAGCCACTACGATGTCGTGCTTGTTGTGAGTAACGCTGGCAATCGCCGCCGCCAATCTCACACCAAGTCTGAAATCGTTGATCTCATTGACCAGTCGCCGTAAAGAGGCGACCAATTTGTTAAAGGCCTGGTCCTTCGCAATCGCACACGTCGTCATTATCAACTACTCCCTTGAAGGAAAAGAAAAAAGTGGCACCACGCCACAATTCTTATACGAATATATTAACAAATATTTTTCACTATGTCAATAGCTATTTCGTCCACTTTTCGTACCTTTTCTCTATAGCCTCCTTCTCTTTTTGTATTTTATCGTGTTTCTTTTGCAAATCTAAAGGTATTTTTCTATCTTTCTTCTGCATGTAGTCGTATACGGCTTCGATTAGAGCATCAACAGCTAAAACAGAACAGTGATATTTTACTTTAGGTAAACCACCTAAAGATTCTATCACATTATCTTTAGTAATCTTTAAAGCTTCTTTTATTGTCTTTCCTTTAGTTAAATCGGTGATTATACTACTTGTGCTAATGGCGGCTACACAACCAAAAGTTTCAAACTTAATGTCTTTAATATATTCTTCTTTTTGTTTGTTTTCTGAGATTTTAATGTATAGCCACATTACATCACCACAGTTATGAACACAAAACGCCTCTGAAGTGAACGAATGAGAATCTTCAACTTCAAGATTATAAACAAAACCTCCATATTGCTCTTTTTTAATATCCGTAATTGGTATATATAAATAACTATCATCAACCCATGATTTTTCTGAGACGTAAGATTTCGGTATATATTTTATTCCTAAAATAGAACAAATCCTAATAAGGGATTCTCTTTGCCCAACATGTATTCTATAACTTTTTTGGTGCAAAACGTTTTTTAACCTTTTTTCTCCTTCAGTATAAATTGAGGGAATTATTTTTTGTCTTAATAATAATATTTTCAGCTGATGTGCTAATTTTTCAGATATAGTAGCATATCCAGCTCTTGCGCCGTCTCTATTAAGATTTACATAACCGTCTCCTTTCCATAAACCGTAAATAATGTGTTTCTGCTTCTCCACAGGAAGACTCATTATGAAATCGGGTATCTTTTTATTTTTAGCTCCGTTGCCAAAAATACTCTTAAAGAATCTTGCCAGTTTGGCATTATAAAGATATACAACCACAGAATGAGTTTCTTTTTTTTCTCTTATTTTTGTATTTAAATTAAATAGTTTTTTTGATATATTTGTTATGTCGTCCACGATATCTTTTTCTTTTATATTAAGAGTGAAATTAATATATGATCGACTAGGTTTATCTTGTATATTGCCTTCTGATAAAAAATACCCGAATAATCTTAATAAATCACCGTTAACTGGAACTTTTTTTGGTATCTCAAAACTTTTAAAATCCCACTTTGACTTGGGTATGTTAATCTCTAAGTAAGTTAAATCTTTTTCTTCTTTTAATATTGGGTATAAAGCTATATCCCCTTTCTTCAATTGATCCGCATGATACCATGCTGGAATCAATTTTTTTCTATTTTTGGTTCTCAAAAACCTATCTCCTTGCGGTGGCTTTACGGCAAAAATAAGATGTTCAGAGGTTAAACTAATTCTTCCGAGCTTATTTTTAATTGTTATAATATCTCCTAAATATTTTCTTTTAGAATCATTAATTACGGAATTATATTTACCATCATGAGATAAAACCCTATTTTTGTTTGAAATTTTGGTTATTTCTTCTAAATCACTGTTAACATGAATATTTTGACCAGGGAGTAAACAAACTATATTCC
>Ga0247841_10003909_pt1 | contig 26623 bp, 17 predicted proteins | sample LaCruzMarch2015__2_FD_192410 | JGI IMG/M metagenome (GOLD analysis project Ga0247841, IMG submission 192410) | Freshwater microbial communities from meromictic Lake La Cruz, Castile-La Mancha, Spain - LaCruzMarch2015_18m | ecosystem: Environmental > Aquatic > Freshwater > Lake | place: Spain... | reverse complement strand
GAAGTACATGGACCAACCAGGCAAATGGCGGTGTTTACTCAAACATGAACACAGCAACCATGAACATAACAAACGCTTCGGCAGGAATGAACGCTTACCAATATCATTGCGTAGTAGGTGGTACATGCACGCTTGCTGCAATAAGTGACGCAGCAACGTTAACGGTAAATCCGTTTCCCGATATTACAGCAACACCATCATCGCAGACAATATGCAGCGGCGCTACTACCGACATTGCTTTAACATCAAATGTTACAGGAACTACTTTTGCATGGACAGTAGCGCAAAGCGGAGTGACAGGAGCTGCTGACGGTTCAGGGAGCAACATTTTACAGACGCTCACAAACTCAGGAATAGCGGCAGGAACTGCAACATATTCAATAACACCAACGGCAAGCGGTTGTTCGGGAACATCAACCGATGTTGTTATTACAGTAAATCTGCTCCCCGATGTTACAGCAACACCGTCATCGCAAGCGATATGCAGTGGCAGCGCTACCGGCATAACATTAACATCCAATGTTACAGGAACTGCTTTTGCATGGACGGTAGTGCAAAGCGAGGTTACAGGCGCCACTGAAGGATCGGGAAGCAGCATTGCACAGACGCTCACAAATACAGGAACAACAGCAGGAACTGCAACATATTCAATAACGCCAACGGCAAGCGGCTGTTCAGGAACATCAACTGATGTTGTTATTACCGTGAATCCTATACCCGATGTTACAGCAACGCCATCATCGCAGATAATATGCAGCGGCGCTACTACTGATATTGCATTAACATCCAATGATACAGGAACTATTTTCGTATGGACAGTAACACAAAGCAGCGGAATTACAGGAGCCTCTGACGGCTCAGGGAACAGCATTGCACAAACGCTCACAAATTCAGGAACAACAGAGGGAACAGCAACATATTCAATAACGCCAACGGTAAGTGGCTGTTCAGGAACATCAACCGATGTTGTAATTACAGTAAATCCGCTCCCCGATGTTATAGCAACACCATCCTCACAAGCGATATGCAGTGGCAGCGCTACCGGCATAACATTAACATCAAACGCTACGGAAACTACTTTTGCATGGACTGTAATATCAAATGGAGTTACAGGGGCCTTTGACGGAGCGGGAAGCAGCATTACGCAGACGCTTACAAATTCTACTTTTTTGCCTGGTACGGCCACATACACAATAACGCCTACGGCAGGCACGTGTGCTGGAACACCAACTAATGTTGTAATTACTGTTAATCCGATACCGAATCTTCAGTTTTCGGTTTCACCATCACAGACAATATGCAGCGGTTCTATTCCAACTATTACTTTAACATCCAATGTTACGGGAACTACTTTTGCATGGACAGTAACACAAAGCGGGGTTACAGGAGCCACAGCAGGCTCGGGAAGCAGCATTGCGCAAACGCTCACAAACTCAGGAACATCAGCAGGAACTGCAACGTATTCAATAACGCCAACAGCAAGTGGATGTATAGGAGGAACATCAACCAATGTTGTGATTACCGTAAACCCAAATTTAGCCAACTTAGTCAACAATGCACACACTCAATGTCAATGTACCGCTGCAGGCGGAACTGTTGTAAGTGATGGCTTCGGTAATAATATGTGCCGGTTCGGTCAAGCTACGTGTGTGTCGGGTTGGACTCAATATGCGAGCTGGTCTACCACTACCAACACGCCAGGGACTATTGCGGCCGGTTCCTGCGGTGGTTACGCATGGGCAGAGTGCACACAAAATGTGGTGGGCCATTCTTGGGCAAACACCCCGCGGGAGTGCGGCGAAGTGTTTACGGGGAATTGGTGTGACAGCGGTTGCGGCCGGGTGACCGACTGCAGATATTTGTCTTGCGGGACATATACTACTCACTGCATATATTACAACACCTACGGGATGTGTGGTTGGATATGGGAGGACTACGAGACACTTGACGTTTATACCTCTGTCACCCAAATTGGCTGCTATTAAATCTGATTCAAGGCATGGGGTAAAAAATGGGGTCAAGTCTAATCCCTAAATTTCGGGACTATCGAGCTTCATTTTTCATTCTCTTGATAGCGGTTTAGTATAAGATATTTTGCTGCAATCGGCATTCTTCTTCCCATACCAAAAGCTTTTGGAGATATTCTGAGAACCGGCGGCATTTGATAACGCTTCCATTCGCTGGTATTTACCATTTTCAGTATTTTATGTACCGTATTTTCATCAAAACCCATAGAAATAATTTCATCAGGGCCTTTGGTCATTTCAATATACTGGAAAAGGATTTTATCAAGGATTTCATATTCAGGCAGAGAATCGGCATCTTTCTGATTTGGCCTTAGTTCGGCTGAAGGAGGTTTTGTAATTGAGTTCGGCGGAATAACTTCTTTATCATTGTTGATGTAATTTGCCAATTCATATACCTGCGTTTTATATACATCGCCCAGAACTGATATTCCACCGCACATGTCGCCGTATAATGTGCCATAACCCACAGCTGCCTCGCTTTTGTTGGAAGTGTTAAGTAAAATATAACCGAATTTATTTGATAGCGCCATAAGGATAACGGCTCTTACACGTGCCTGTATGTTCTCTTCGGTAAGATCAAATGGTTTTCCTGCAAATGATGGTTTAAGTGTTTCCTCAAAAGCATGAAAAGAATTTTCAATTTTGATGATTTCATAAGATATGCCAAGATTTTTTGCAAGATATTCAGCATCTTTTATGGAATGCCCGGAAGAAAAACGGGAAGGGAGCATAACAGCTTTTACATTTTCTTTTCCCAGCGCTTTTACAGCAAGTACGGCAGTTACAGCAGAATCGACACCGCCGGATAAACCAAGAACAGCTTGTTTAAAACTTAGCTTTTGAAAATAGTTTTTTATCCCCATCACCAGAGCATCGTGAATTTGTTCAATTTCTGAATTCTGAATTCTGAATTCTGAATTCAGAATTAATGAATAAACTTGTGATTTTTCAAATTCAAAAATTCTGAAATCTTCTTCAAAATATTTAAGTTCATCAACAATTTTTCCATCAGAATCAATTGCCATACTACCACCGTCAAACAACAACTCTGTTTGCGCCCCGACATGATTTACGTAAAATAAAGGGATATTATACTGTTTTGCATTAACAGTAAGAACCTCTCTGCGAATAATAGCTTGTTTATAATGAAATGGGGATGCCGCGATGTTTATTATGAAATCAGGTTTTTGTTTTACCAGGTGATCCATAGGGTTTGCCACGTATAAAGGATCTTCAGCGATATTCCAGATATCCTCGCATATAGTTAACGCAATGCGCGTCCCTTTGTATTTAATAATTTCAAAACTTCTGTTTGGTTCGAAATACCTGTATTCATCAAACACATCATAATTAGGTAACAGCGTTTTATGCCTGATATTACTGACTTTTCCTTCGCTCAGGAAATAAGCGGAGTTGTACAAACGTTTTCCTTTTAGTTCAGGATTGAAACTTGGCGCGCCAATAATGGCGGCAATACCGGTACATTCGGCAGCAATTACATTTATTGAATCAATGCATTTCAGAATAAAATGATCGAATTCCAGGAAATCGCGGGGAGGGTATCCACTTATGGCCAGCTCGGAAAATACAACCAGATTGACATTTTCCAATTTTGCTTTTTGAATGCAATCAAGAATTTTACCTGTGTTGCTCTCAAAATTACCAATATGATAATTAAGCTGTGCTAAAGCGATTTTCATCGCGCAAAATAACAAAAAAATCCCGATTCACACAATGAATCGGGATTTATATTATGTTTAATTTTAAAATAAGATACCTATGGAAAGGGATACATAATTCGATTGTGTATCTTGTTTTAACGCTTTGCCAAATTTATCAATTAAGAACTTCGATTCTTTTTTCATGATGTTAGAAAATCCATTGTGATAATTTATGCTGAACACCACAGATGTGCTTCCCGCCAGGTTGTATTCTGCTCCTGCTCCAACATTGATGCCTAGTTGGAATATGTTCATGTCTTCTGTAATATCAACATTTTCCTGCGTTGACTCAACATTTGTATTTTTTAGCATGCCTTTATCTAAAGCGCGGGCTTTGGTGCGAACAGAAAAGTTTACACCAAATTGTCCAAAATATGTCATGCTGCCAATCTCAGAGGTTTTCATTTTTAGTGTAATAGGAATATCTGCATATACCATGTTATAACGCCGGGATTTGATAAAGAAAGTATCGATATTGGTTTCGGTTTGTATTTTATAAAAAGTGGAATCCTGTAAAAAATTAAGACCGCCGCCAATATAATTTACCATAATTCCTGTATTAAAGCAGGCTACTTTGTTAAGGCGAAATTCGGTAGCCAGTCCATAAGCAAACTTTATACGTGATCCTGATGATTCAAAAAGTTTGGTATTATCCGGTTTGTACCAGGCAAGATCAGGCTGAACAATTAAACCAAACCTGAAATTTTTAAAATTGTTTTCACCATCTTGTGCAACTAATGTTTTGCTGAGAAACACCATCGCTATTACAATCGGGAATAATATTAACTTTTTCATATTTTTTAATTTTAATTGATCGGAATTCTTTTTTACAATCACAGTAAAAATGTTACTAATTAAAGAAGCCAAAAGCCAAACCTGCTGTTGCAGAAGAATAACCACCGGGCACAAATGTTCCTTCAGCGCAAATTGCAATAAAACCAAGTTTGACTCTTAAACCTGCATTTAAGCCGAACTGGGTTCCTGAACCTTCAAGACTAACAGGATCAAGGAAATTATATATTGTTTTTATTCCAGAACTATTATAAATAGTTATTGGGTAATTTCCGGTTAAATCAAGATTTGTTTTGGAATGAGACAAACGCAATCCTCCAAAAACTGTTAAAATAGGAAGCTTTTTTGAAATTACCAAGTTGACATTCCATGCATTCGAGCTAAATTTAATTGCCTGTTCAGAGTAATTTGCGTTTATAGTATCTAAAACACCGGATTCAGGACTTAAAAACGGACCATTAGCCAGCTCAATACTTGCCTTTGTATATGCAGCAATAAATGAAAGATCGAAGGGTGCTTTCTTTATAACGGGAATCCATTGTTTTATACTATGTTTTAATCCAACCCCAAAATAGCCGATTTTTTTACCACTCAAGTTAAACTGAGGAAACATTCGTACCATCACTTCCGTTTCTTTTATCAGCCCAAGACTCACCTGCGCAACAGGTAATGCGGAGAAATGTATACCTGTGCCCTTAGGCATATCCAAAGGAATTATCAGATTACCGACGCGTGTATTATAATTTATATCAACAGTACCTGCCGATCTGTTGCCTAAAATAGTTGGTGTTGATACCGGCTGATTATTTTGTGTGCTGATAACAGAGTAATCAGCAGGATCTATTGTAAAACTCTGCTTATCCGGCGGCACAAACGAAGCGGTTGCTCCTATCGTAATACAGAATCTCCCAAGCTTGAGTGGTTGAGCCGTATTGTACCAACCATTATTAAGGTTATTACCAAAAGTGTTTAAAAACGGACTTATATAACCATCTACCAACTTACTGGCATCTTCCTTGCCTGCAGCAAGAAACTGCACCATATTTTTTTGTGCAAATACAGGAACAATTCCCGTAAAGAAAAATAATAATAGAAAATTTGTAAGTTTTTTACCCACCTTGTTAATTGTTTTTAAAAGGTGTTCGTGAGATCGCTTCGCTAAGTTCATAATTTTATTTTATTCCGTTATACAATTAAAAACAAAAAATAAATTATTGTTTAATCCCGCATTTGCGGGATGATTTTAGATTAATTTTTAAAACAAAACTAATACATTATTTATTAACCCCCAAAGAATTTTTTATAAATATTTGCCGTTAAACATTTGCTTTACTAGAGCAACAGTTCGGTAATTTTTTTGAATACAACGATTATAAAGAGATTGCTTCGCTTCGCTCGCAATGACGAAAAGAGCTGTCGTCATTGCGAATCCGACAAAGGAGGAGGAAGCAATCTAAAAAATTACCAAAATATTGAGTTATGATATTTTTAATTAATTACATGGATTTATTGATAGTTTTATTATTTTGTTTAATTTTGAATACCGTCCCACATTTGCGGGATGCGATATAAGCAATTTTATTAGTGTTTATGAAAAAATATTTCTTTTATATTTTACTTTTATTATTTCTTATCATAACTTTTTCATGCAATACCTGTAATGACAAAAAATCCCGCGTAATAGAGGCAAATCTCCCCAAAAACGATACAATACAGGTAAAAATACAACGATACGAAAAAGCATTGTTTGGTGTTGATCAGAAGAATCTGAAAAACGGGCTTAAAAAACTTAAATCCGAATACAGTTTTTTTCTTGCCGGCGACCTTAATGATACTATGAATCTGATACAGATTAAAAGTTATCTTACCGACTCATTTATTGTTAATATTTATGAAAATTGCAACAAAGTTTTCCCGGATGTAAAGGATTTGGAAGCTCAATTTACCAAAGCATTTCGTTATCTAAAATATTATTTCCCTGATAAAAAAAATCCAAAAGTATATACTTATGTTTCCGGTCTGGATTATGAAACTCCTGTAAAATATGCTGACAGTGTGCTTATTATTGCATTGGACATGTATCTGGGCGGCAATTACAAGTATTATAAAATGATAGGGCAGCCGCTATACAGGCAAAACCGCTTCAGAAAAGATTTTATTATGACTGATTGCATGAGAGAAATTGCAAAAACCAAAATCGACAACAGCAAGGAAAATAAAAAATTAATTGATATCATCGTTTATGAGGGAAAAGTGCTGTATTTCATAGATGCCATGCTGCCTGACACTCCCGACTCACTTAAAATTTATTATTCTCCTTCGCAAATGGAATGGTGTGCTAAGAATGAATCTAATGTATGGTCGTTTATTATTGATAAAAAACTTTTATATTCCTCTGATCCGTCAATGATAGCAAAGCTTTGCGCTGATGGCCCGTTTACTGCTGTTTTTTCAAAACAATCTCCATCCCGGGTTGGAATATGGATAGGATGGCAGATTGTGCGGGCTTTCATGGAACATAACAAAAAAGTTACTTTAAATGAACTTTTTACAAACCAGGATTCGCAAAGTATCCTGACCAGGTCGAAATACAAACCTCAAAAATAACGCGCGATTTATTAAACCCAATTCGGATATTTTACGTATAAAATCATTAAATAATATTTAGCCGATAATATTAGTGAAATTTGCTTTTTTTTTATTTCTTTGTTAATTACTTTAGGAGCGTTATGTTTATAACTATGATGAAAATAAAGAAGTTATTATTATTATTCATTTTATTGGTTATAGTTATTATTTCAAAGGGCCAGTCAGTTATTCTTTTAGATAGTAATGCTGTTGTTTTTTGTTCAAATGGTTCTATCGTATGGACTAATGGTTCTGTTAGAATTTACGGTGATTCTTTGTATAATCAAGGCTACATAGGCATTGCAGGAGATATTATAAATAATGGCAAGATATCAGGAAACGGCATTTATGAGATAGGTAAGGATTGGATAAATAACCAGAGATTCAAACATGGAACAAGCAATGTAATTCTGAACAATACAATCAACAGTCCTTCGCCTCTTCCTCCGAACCAATATATCGCGGGAACAAAAAGCACAAGTTTTTATGATCTTACTCTTATTGGCGTTGGTATTAAGTATCTCGATTTAGATGATACGGTTACTCATTATCTTAACCTGGCAGATAGAGAGCTGGCTGTTGATAATCATATAATGTATGTAACAAATACAGATCCTCTTGCTATTCAAAGAACTTCCGGATTTGTCAGCAATTTAACTAACGGATGGCTTTCCCGTACAACCAAAGTTGTTAGCCCCTATTTATTTCCCATGGGATCCAGCATCGGAGTGACGCGTTACAGACCGGTGGAAATTAGTGCCCTTGTTAATGACTCTAGCGCATATGTTGTCGGGTTTTTTAATTATAATGCAACGAATGAGGGATTCGATACCCACAGCAAAGACACAACAATATGTCTGGTTGATTCATTATTTTACCATAAGATCAATCGAACTTATGGTTACCCTACAGTAAATATGACCGTTTATTTTGACAATTTAACTGACGGGACCTGGGATGGTCTTGCTAATTGGAATTTGCTTGGTTCCAACCGATGGAATGACATGGAACCCATTTCAAAAATTTATAGCCCGATGTGGGGAATCACAAAGTCTAATTGGAGTACATGGACAAACGAACCTTATGCGTTGATTGCCAATATTCCTGATTCGGTTGCTATTAATGGACCCCAATATGCTTGCATTGGCTCCGGGCCTATAACGTATGATTCATGGGGTGATCCAAATGATGAGTATATCTGGAGTGTGTCCGGCGGACAATTTGTAGGAGATTCAACTCATAACACAGTGCAGATATTATGGACACAGGCAGGCACGGGCGTAATAACGATGCAGGAAATTAATCATTTCGGAAATTGTGTTTCGTTAATGTCAAATCTTGTGGTTACGGTATATCCGAAGCCCGTGGCTAATTTCCAGGTATCCATTGCCGGCGATACTTCTAATATCTTTGCTTATGACTTGTTCCATTTTATTGATGCAAGTGTAAATGCAAGTCAATGGAGCTGGGACTTCGGTGATGGTTCTTCTTCTTCGCAGTTGAGTCCGTATCATTTTTACCAGTCGCCGGGCTTATATAATGTATGCCTCGAGATTACCAACACGTATGATTGCATAGATGAAGTCTGCAGGGTTGTGGAAATAAAGGAAGGATTAATTATTCCGAATGTCTTTACTCCCAATGGGGACGGGTATAATGATGAATTTAATATTTTAGCCAGCGGAATTACACAATATTACCTGCAAATATATAACAGATGGGGTGTTTTACTTTTTGAAAGCAACAGCCCTACAATAAAATGGGATGGTAAAACAAGTTCCGGAGAACCGGTATCAAGCGGAACCTATTACTATATCCTGGATGCAAAATCAACTTCAACTGATTACAGTAGGCATGGAACTGTAACTTTAATGCGATAATAATATTCATTTCCCTTACCAATTACTGATTACCGACTTACTGATAACTGATTACTTGTTTGAAAAAATGTACAAACCTGCCGGCAGGCAAGAAACCCGAACAGTTACCAAGATTCAGTATAACTTAAACTTTAAATAACATATCTGGTATCCTTTTTCTATGAACATTTGTTCATAGTACGTTTTGATGGAAAGAATATCATCATTAAGTTTTAGATCGTACAAATTCTTGGTGCTGAAAAGCAGGGTGTGATTGCCTTCCCGAATAACATCAAGCGTGTATTCGAACAAGGGAATACTGTCGGTTTTCAGGTGGATGATGCCATTGTGTTTTAGTATTTTTTGATAGCGCCCGATAAATTGCGGAGAAGTCAGACGTTTTTTTGTTTTAGGCTTATTGGGTTGCGGGTCGGGAAACGTAATCCAGATTTCTGTAACCTCATCTTTTCTGAAGAAAAATTCGATGCTTTCAATTTGTATGCGCAGGAATGCAACATTTCTCAAATTCTTTTCCAGCGCGGTCTTGCCGCCTCTCCACAGCCGATCGCCCTTGACATCGACACCAATAAAATTAATGTCAGGATATTTTTGCGCAAGTCCTATTGTATATTCTCCTTTACCACAGCCGAGTTCGATAACAATGGGATTATTATTACCAAAGAAAGCTTCCGCCCAGCGTCCTTTGTAAAAGAAATTATCATACAATAAATCTTCCTTCTCGGGCTGGATAATGTTTTTTAAAGTGTTAAGTTCCGCAAACCGTTGTAATTTTCTTTTGGTCATAGATTAAAATAAAATTAATATTTTAATATCCATGCGCCCGGATTTTCTGTCCTGATCTTTGGAAGAGCTTGTTCTGCCTCCGCTTGTGAAAGATATGAGTTACAACTTACCACATGCAGCCCCTTGTCCTGTATAAAGATCACTATAGAATTGTAGCCCTTCTGACGTAAGGTCTGAGCATAATTATAAGCATTTTCTTTTATAAGGAAACTGGCTGATATAATATAAAAGTTACCGGTTACGGGTTGTTCAGATGTAGCGGACCGAATATTATGTTTTAGCCGTGTTTTTATAGTGTCAGATTTTATAATATTTGCAGAGACGACTTCTTTTTTTATAACCGATTGTTTTTTCTCATCATATTGTTTATAGGCAACAGGAGTCGCCAGTTTAATAATCAACAATGCGGCTGTGCTGCAACCCGCAATAATTACAATTGCAAGAATCCATATTGCTGCTTTTGAGAATTTTCTTTTTTCCTTTACAGGACGGATTTTTTCGGCAAATTGTTTTTGAAGACGTTCTTTAATGTCATCACGTAATATAGGTGTAAAAGAGATTTCTTCCATTCCGAATGCATCTATGTTATAATTGATGGAAGTATCGGAAATAAAAGAAATACTATTGTCAGTAGCTTTGGAAAAAACACCAATTTTTTCAAATTTCACTTGTTTTCCTTCTGCAATATTTTTATTTAGTTCTTCTACAAAAGCGAGTATTTTGCCACAGGCATCAAAAAAGGGAATCCTTTCCTTTTCAGAAATATAGTCAGCTAAAATTCCATCATTATTTTTGATGGATGGATCGAATGTAACATATTTAGCAGATGGCGTGAGTTTTTGTTCATCATGCAGGATGGTGGATGACGTATATTTTAAAACGAATGCGCCAAATCCCGGAACGATCACGGTATCATATTTATACAGCAATCCGTTGATGTATTGCTCAAACATGAGGAGAATATTTAATTATTATACTTTGCGCTGAATACCTTGCCTACCGATAGGAATTGTTACATTTCTAATTTGGGTAATCGGTATTCGGTAAAATTGGTAATCAGTAATCCGTATTGGGTGATCTTTTGTTGTAAACTTTTTACATATTCCATTTCACTTACCAATTACCGACTTACTGATTACCGGTTACCAGTCACTGATTACCTGTTTAAAAATTAGTTTCTTTCAGCAATTTTATGATCTTTTCCACATCGCCAGGTTCATCCACAGAATAACTTGCATGCTTTGTGATCTCAACGTGTATAAGATAGTCGTTTTCCATCCAGCGGAGTTGTTCCAGCGATTCGGTTTTTTCAAGCGGAGATTGTTTAATATTGTGAATTTCATCAAGTACAGAAGCCCTATATGCGTATATGCCTATGTGCTGATAATAGGTATGATTTTTTATCCATTGTGAATGATCAAGACCTCTGAAATAGGGTATAGGTGAACGGCTGAAATACATGGCTTTTTTATTTGTATCGCATACGACTTTTATAACTGTTGAACTAAGGAGATCTTCCATGGAGTCCATTTTTCTGACAAGCGTAGCAATTTTTACATCATCCTTTTTAAAACATGATGTCACTAGTTCAATCTGTTGTGGGTTTATGCAGGGTTCGTCACCTTGAATATTTATCACGATATCATCGGATGAGTATATTCCTGAATTGTTAATGATATGAAAAGCCTCGTAACAGCGGTCGGTTCCGCATGGATGATCTTTAGATGTCATTACTACGTTGCCGCCAAAATTTTTTACATGATTCTCAATGCTTGTATTATCCGTCGCTACATATAGTTCAGAGAGAATCGCAGATTTTTTTGCCTGCTCATAAACCCGCTGAATCATAGTTTTCCCCTCAATAATAAACAGCGCTTTTCCCGGGAAACGTGAAGACTGGTAACGCGCAGGTATGATGCCAATGAATTTCATAAAACTTTTTTGAGGAGGCTAATTTACGAAAATATATTGGGTTATACTGAAAGTAATCGGCATCCAGCCATTGCATGTTTATTTCCGTTTACCTTTCATTCAAGGCACACAAATGGCTAAAAAGACCGAACTGCACGAACATAAACTGCGGCGTCCTTCTGGTTGTAGTAGATGACATAACTATCATTGAACTGCATCCGCCACTCTTGGTTAGCATCGTACTCGGATGAACTAAAATAGCAGTGACCTGTTTCTCCACTAAGACCGTTGCCAATTACCGCTCTATTGAGGTAAATTTTCCACAACTCATCTTTACTTGGCAAATACCAGTCGCTATAGCCACCCAATACTAAATCATAGCAAAGTTTCGCAGCTATCCCTGCTGTTGTGCATGCTGTTACTATGGCATTAGTGTTTGCATTTCCTGTTCCTAGTTCTGTACCAAGTGCACCTGTTATTGATGTTCCCACACAACCCCAAACTGTACTTGTACTTTGGTCGGTTGCGGAAACTATTAATCCGTGTGGTGCACTTGCATCGTAACCAGGGTCTCCTGATTGTAAAATGTAAGCTACGATGCCCCCTTGGTAGGTTTGTCCTATCGAAGTAGGAATCGTTGCACTCCACCAAGTAGGTACACCAGTGTTATAGGTTAATATTTGGCCAGTTGTTCCGGGAGCTACATTAACCCATGCAGAGCCATTCCAATAAAGCATTTGACCAGCAATAGAACCCGCCTGAAAAGTTCCTGTTGAACCTGCAATTCCCGTTGAACCTGTAATTCCTGTTGAGCCTGTTGTTCCTGTAATTCCTGCCAAACCTGTTGCCCCTGTCGAGCCTGTTGAACCTGTAATTCCTGTCAAACCTGTTGCTCCTATTGAGCCTGTTGTTCCTGTAATTCCTGTCAAACCCATTGCTCCTGTCGAACCTGTTGTGCCCGTTACGCCTGTCAAACCTGTTGCGCCTGTTGAACCTGCAGCTCCATTAGTTCCGGCAGAGCCAGCAGGACCAGTAGGGCCTGTAACACCGCTCGTGCCCGCATTGGCAGCATACATGGCAAAAGGGACTGTGAGTAATTGAGATGTACCCATGGTTGTATATGTTGTACCTCCTGCGGGATCCATTTCTACCTTTAACCAGTAATTACCGCTACTCCAGGTGATGGCATTAAATGTACCGCTTAATACGGACCCTTGCCCTATTACCACCGTAAATAAGCCAAACTGGTTAGTGGTTGGTGTATGCCTTTCCGAATACACCAATGTTCCGGATGAAGAACCCTGCAGTATAGATATTTTTACAGCAATTCCCTGATTTGCCATAAGTGTGCCCGATGCATTTCTTGCAACGGCTTGATAATTGAATGCCTGAGGCGCTTGTGCAAATATGTTCATTGCCATGAACAGCAAAATAACAATAAGTAGTTTTTTGGTCGTTTTCATAGGTTTGAGTTTTAATTTTTAAAGTTTATACCTATTCTTAATTCATCCGTCAGGAGTTATCGTCCCGATGCTGATATTGTCTTTTATTAAATCGCTGACCAAAATCCCATTTTATTAACCAAAATAGTTACTTTCAGTCTTAATGAACTACACAAACTTGATCTGGATCACCGTTAGTTCTATAAAAAGCCCCTGCTGTAAGACCTCCTGCTATAGCTGCTGCATTGTTTGCATATATCGGGAGTCCGACAACTTGCAATTTGCTCTTAGGGTCCAGCGTTCCGATGCCGACGTTGCCTGCAAAATAACTTGGAGCAGATACATCATTGGCGTATATGCTCCACTTGTTAGTTGCTTCAACGTAATCTATAAAAATTCCGTAACCATTGGTAATGACTCCTCCGCTTGGATTATCGACATAAGCTTCTACTCCATACGCATTTGTAATAGTGTGAGTTGATAAATTTTTTACATAGTTCATTGAACCGAATGCGCTGCCAATAGTCCCTGAACCGTAATTGTATACATCATTGGTTGAACCCACTGCCCTTGCAATAGTTCCTGTTTGAGAAGATGTTGGCTCTGCCCTGTTAACAGCAGCATACACATCGGCAGAAAAATTAAACGATGAACTTGGCATAATTGTATTCCATGCCGTATGTAGGTTTGAATTTTGGGTGGCTGTGAGATTAGGAATAAATTGAGTGTATGAAGCTGCAAAAATAGCAGGATCAGTTTGGTATACATGTAGTTTAGCAGAAGGTACTGCCATCCCGATGCCGACATTGCCCGCAAAATAACTTGGAGCAGATCCATCATTGGCGTAAATGCTCCATTTATTAGTTGCCTGAATTTCATCTATAAAAATTCCGTAACCATTGGTAATGATTCCTCCCGCTGGGTGGTTACTGATATAACTTTTTAATCCATAAGCATTTGTGATAGTACCGGACGAAAAGTTTTCAACATAGCTAACTGAACCTAAAGCAAAACTTATTGTCCCTGTGCCGGAATTTAGTATATCGTTGGTTGAACCGTATGCATCTGTAATATTTCCGCTTTGGGTTGCCTGTGGTTCAACACGGTTAACAGCTCCATAAATTCCGGCAGAAATGTTATAGGCTGAAGCGGGTGTTATAATATTCCACGATGCATGTAAGTTTGAAGTTTGGTCGGCTGTGAGATTAGGAACAAATTGAGAGTATAAAGTTGTATAAATAGCAGGATTGGTCTGATATATATGTAATTTGGCTATCGGTCCTGTCGTCCCGATGCCAACACTGCCGCCCGTTAAGATTCTCATCCATTCGGCGCTGTTGGTTTTAAAAACGATATCTTTTGCATCGGTAGTACCAAGAAAATTAGTACCAGCCGTAGTTCCTGTATTACCAAGCAATCCCCAAGCATTTAGCGCACCATCTGCGCCTGTAGAGCCAGTGGCTCCTGTTGTGCCTGCGCCTGTTAGTCCAGTTGGGCCGGTGGCCCCTGTTGGTCCTGTGCCTGTCGGGCCAGTTGGGCCGGTGGTGCCCGTACCTGTGCCTGTCGGGCCAGTCGTTCCATTACTTCCTGTTGGACCTGTTGCTCCCGGGGTACCTGTTGCTCCTGTTGTCCCCGTAGGACCTACTCCACCTCCTCCTAAAACAAGTAATTTTACCCATTTGCTGCCATCCCAATAATAATAACCGGGAGTTACATCGTTTACTGTTGCTGTATTATAAACCAGTAAGCTTATTGCAGGACTTGTGATAATAGGGCTTTGAGATGTTGTTTGAGTTAATGCAACACGCGGAATTAATATGCCTTTATTCGTACTGCTTACATCAAGCATTGCAGAGTTAGCAGAAGGATCTCCGCTGTTGTTAATTGCCACACCTTGCTGTGCGAAACACTTGGCTGTTCCGATAAATATCGGAAGCAGATTGCAATAGACAGTTATCAATGCAATCAATAAGATAATTTTTGGTTTCATGTGTTTAAATTTTAAGTAATTATTTTTTTGTTTTTATAATTTTATAAATAATTTGACTAAACTTTCGTATGATTTTTAAGCGATATTTAATTTAAATAACTGTATTAGTTTTACATATTATTAATAAATCATAATTTTTTTTGTAATTCTATTATTATTTCCGTTTTGTAATGTAAGGAAGTAACATCCTTCCTGTAAATTTCCTGCATTGATAGTTATTTTAGTTTCATTGAAAACAGAAGTTTTTTTTATGAACATAAGCTGTCCTATTGTATTATATAATGCAATTTCGTTATTCGATAAATTATTTAAGTTTTTGCATGAAATAATAAGTGTTTTATTTTCGGAGTTATAATAACATTCCATATATGGAGTGCTCCTGGCTGAAAGGAGCATGGGATTACCGACCGTGGATTCCAAAACTGTAATTACCCTGTAGCAACCTTCCAATGCGGTAGTCGTTTGAATATAGCGGGTACCTCCGGCAGTGTAATTTTCATCAACTACATTTCCGTTTCTGATCGCAACAACATTTTGGTGCTCGTGGCCTGCAAGTACTATATCTACATGGTTTGAATCGCAGATATTCAGGAAAGCAGTTCTGTTATTTCGTATGGAGCCGTCGGCAGTATCTAATATTGCCACGGCAGTAAAAGGTGTTCCATCGCAGTTTGTACCTATTGCATCCACCGGCGGATGGTGCATAACAATAATCTTTATTTTGTCGCTGTTATCGCTTAATATGTTTCTTATCCAGTTGCATTGGCTATCTGTAAGTCCTGAACCTTCAGGGTTCATTAGGTTGGAATCTTCCCATATCGGACGGCTGTCGTCGTAACCCGAACGGAGAAACAAAATGACCGCATTGTTATAAGTAATATAATAATCGGTATCGGGAGCAATATAATTAGCATAAGCAGTGAGAGCGGAAGTAGAAAGCGGAGGCACATTCCCTGTACGATAATCGTGGTTTCCGGCAACGAAATATATAGGTATTGTCATAACTGAATCAATAAAATAAGCACCCGGCGCAGGATAGTAAAGAGGCGCAGGATATAAATATTGGGTAAGCGCTTCATACATAGAGCTGGGCCAACCATTGCCTGCATGAGAAATATCGCCGCTTACTACCACAAAAGCAGGCTTTGGATTCAGGTTATTTATTGCCGTTTGCACCTGGTGAAATTCTGCGCCATTAAGATCATAGTCGCCTGCTGATAAACCGTCTGCAATATGTAAATCTGAAATATGAACAAAAGTAAACTGTGCATAACAACTACCGGTTATCAGTAACCGGCAGGCGGCGATCAGTACGATCAGAATTAAAAATTTGATTTTCATATTACTTTTAGTTTATTAATTTAGTTAATGCTTAATCGGCGATCTGACATTAGCCATGTTTACGATATGATTTAATTATTGTTACTATTTATACCAATTCTTAATTCAAATTAGTCCAAAGGCTAATTTGAATTATAGAATGCCCGCTTGACCGGAACGGGCAGGGTTAATGCCGATAGACAATATGTTTAGTTAAATCTTTTTAGACTATTACATATTGCGTATCGGTATCAGGTATAAAGGTTATAGTGTTAAAATTGTTGGTATCTTTTTGAGAGATTACAAATTTAATATAATCATTGAGGGTTTTAGTATCTTCTATCAAATAAATTTCTTTTTCAAAAGCTTCTTTGCTTATAAAATCAAAGTCATAACAGAAAATGAGGTATACCTTTTACCTCTATATCCCTATACCTAAAATAATTACTAATTATTATTATGAACTATCTTAATTGTTTGTGACTGGTTTCTGGTTATTATCTTGCAGAAATAACACCCTTGAGCAAAATTTTCAAAATCAAATTTCGCATTATGTAACCCCGCATCTAATACTGTATTAAATAATGAGGCAATACAATTTCCATCACTATCATAAAGATTAGCCGAAACAAATGATTTTTCGGATAATTTAAAACTGACAGTTGTTTTCGATTCGACAGGATTAGGATAACATTGACCTGCAAAACCTGTGTTGCTGTTACTATTAATCCCGGATGAAGCGCTGCTGGTATCAACGGCTATATTGTACATCCATCCGCCCATTCCATATACTTGTGCGTGAACAGCTTTGCCCGAAGCTAATACGGTGGTTCCGTCGTCGGAGGCTGCGCAACAAAATAATGAACCCTGTGAGTTAATTCCGAATACCGGGACGTTCGTATTGTTGAGAATATTGAAAATTACCAAATCATTGTCCGTATCGTTTATGTCGCCCCAGGAGGCGGCAGCGAGGATTTTTCCGTTTTTCGAGAATGAAACGGAGGTTACTTTGCTTCCGAAACCCGAGTAGGTCCATACGGGAGTTGAACCGTCAAAAGTTTTGAAAAGCAGGACTTTGCCTTCGTAGGTTGTGGAAGATGGAAAATTTAAAGTTCCACCTGCAATCATAGTGCCGTCGTATGAAATATCGACTGAGGTCATCCAATTGTAGTCTTGGGTGGGAGGCTCCATCCGTTGCCACAAAAGGCTGTAGGTCGTTCCCGTCCAATGATACACTTTCAACCATCCGTCCAGATCAATTGAAGCGATAACGCTGCCATCGCCGCTGGTTCCCATTGTATTTTCAGCACCCGCAATGGTTCCGCTGAATCTGAACTGCCCGGTGTATGTTTCGTAAACATAAAATTTACTATAGGTATTGATAATTACTATGGAATCATTGCCTGATAGTTTTACACCGCAAATAATTTGAGGAATCCCGTGTTGCCAAATATATCCGGTGTTGTCTTTTGAAAAAAGAAATAACCTGCTAGTATCACCGCTCACGGCGGAAGCAATAATATAATCGCCTGTGGAAGAAATGTCCAAGGGTCCTGAATTATTAGTATTGGGAAATATTGCCGAAGTGTTAAAGTCAATTAGTACGGCGCCGTTATTTTTATCAAGCAAATAAATGTCATTTGCAGATGCAAGAGCGGCTATTTCTCCGTTTTCAGATAACGCGGAATAATTCATAGAGGCATTATATTCCCAAAGTGGTACGCTCCCGGTACTATCATAAAACGATACTTTTTGATCATTAACGCTCCATCCGGTTAAGCAGTAGCGCCCGTTGCCGGAAACATGGCAGTTGTTGCCGACAGAAACAGAATCCATCAGCGACCAACGCACATAAGAATTTCCCGCAAATTGTGCCTGCGAATATACGGATGACGTAATCAACATTAATACCATGATTTTTTTCATAATTTTATTTATTTGAAATAATCATTTTACTTATAACAATCATATCACTTGTTTCGAGTTTAAGAAAATAAAAACCTGTTTCTATCCCGCCTGAATTCCAGTTTATTTTATGGACACCTGTTTCCGAATATCCGGAAACCAGGGTTTCTATTTCCTGTCCGCACATATTAAATATTTTCAATGAAATATTACATGCTTTTGGGATAGAATATCGTATTGTGGTTGTTTTATTAAACGGGTTCGGATAGATTTGAGTGAAAATGTTTTGATCACTATTGTTCTCTTGTATGGATGAAGAAATATTGAATTTCATGTTCAAAAAATAAGGTTCGGCAGGGTTTGTAAAATATGAATTTTGAACTACATTAAGAGGCATCCATTCATAAATAGTATCCTGATTATAAATTGCCTGAACCAGAAAATTGCAAAACTTGATATTCCACGGATAACCAGTAACTCCTGCAACATAAGGATTAGAACTAAAAATAAATTCACCCGAAGAATTTGTATGTCCTGGGTAAATAGAAATTGTATCAACCGAATAGGTGTACCAGTATATAGGGTATGCCCTCACCGAAACACCGGTTAACGGGTTATCTGAACTGTCAGTTACGATAATGCCCATTGTATTGGGGAATTTTGATGTGATATAATTAACGTTTGTTTGTACCACATCAGCATTATTATTAATAATACTTATGGAATGTAAATCCCAAACTGAAATACCGTAGCAGGTGTTCATTATAGAGGTATCGGAATAAAACGCTTCACCGTTAACCTTATTTGAATCGGCTAATACCTGCAAAGCATATAAATCGATGGCGCCCCGTGCATGCCCGAATTCGTGTGTTAAGGCGTCAGTACCATAACTGGCGAATGTTCCGCCCCAGCTAGTCACGCTCCAGTTGTGCATTATGGTATTTGTGGGATAGCCATACCAACCGCCATATGTACCTGTTGAAACGCCGTCAACAATTACGCGGTAAGCAAAGCCCTGTGGGGGCGGAGAAACCTCGTCTTGTGAATTTCCCTCGAATTCATATATGGAATCTACGCTGAAATTAAACGTTCCATCAAAAACACCAGGTGAATTGAAATGGGTATTTACCTCCGAAAACTGATTTGATATAAGCCAGCTTGTTGTTCCGAATCCACCATAATAATTCGATTCAAGTTTGTTTACTCCAACAATCACAGAAAATTTCCATATCGGCTGGCTGTGAATATGGGTCACCAGACAGAATATTGTAAATAAATTAATGAAAAATGCTTTTAGCATAATTTTATTTTTTTTCTATTTATTGATTACTATTTTTTCAGATACTATACCTTTTGTCGTTTCCACCTGTACCATGTATATTCCAACCAAGTATTCCGAAACATTAATATCCTTTGCAACAAAAGCTTCGTTTCCGGAGTATACAATCTGACCGGCAGTATTCCATATTTTAACCGAAGAAACTAAGCTCTCAGACTCTATATGTAAAGAGCTGTTCCCCTGTAATAGATAGACATTCACATGGGTTTCCCCGGAAATATTTTCCAAACCGGCCATTGCGGAAATGCTTACATCGTCAATATCAATATACCATTGATTCGGATTGCTGTATACATGCCAGCCAAAATAGTAATTGCCGGAAGCCGGAACAGTAAAACTTGTCGTGGACTGCAGGTAAGAAGCATTGTTAATATTATTCAAATCAACCAACATTGTACTCATTGCAGTCATATTAGGTTGTGTTCCATAATACAAAGCAAGTTTCTCGTGATAATTACTGCTTGCCGTTTTATACCAAAATGAAATTTGATAATTTACATCATGGTCCAGGTTGACACACTTTGATATTATCCAGTCATTGGCAGGAGTAATAGCGTCAGAATTATAATAATATGTGCAACCATAAGAGCCATTATGACTATGCGCATTATCGTAATACCATGTAAATTGATCATTATTGGCATCAATAATAGTCCAACCCGTTAAATCTTCGTTAGCTTCAAACCCCATCGTGTATGGCACATTTGATGATGACGAATGGTATATGGCAGCCCTAATGGTATCGTTTACATTGCTTTCATCTCCTTGTAGCATTGTATAAACAGTTAGAAGATACCCGCCCAGATTGGTAAAATCGCCTTGTATTGTGAATGTAAAATCTACTGTATCTCCAGGCTGAATCGTTTGGGAAATAGTTTCCGTATCGGTCTGGAAAATGGCTAATTCATACGAAATCTGGCAACCTGTAACCGGAGCGCTTCCAAAATTTTTCACCTTAACAGTAATTGGCTCGCTACCAGATAAATCACAACTTGAAACAGGGTTTGTAATTGCTATAACTCCAACATCAACGGCAGGGGTAATGCAGGTTGCTAAATCGTATCCGAACACCCGGACCATTTGAATACATCCTCCCAGCATGGTGGTTCCGGTGCTTGTATTGTGAAAGGAAAATAAGCCACCAGCCAGAGGGGAGGCAATTCCCGAAGCAACATCAAGTGCACAATCATGGGAAACGCCGGTTTGTTGCCCTGTATTAATATTTACCTGATATATTTTTACTTCTTCACCTGATTGTCCTTGGTCAAATGCCCAAAGGTAAGGACCTCCTGGTGTCCAACCATCATAAGCAGTTCCATATACAGAAGTTAGACCATGAGTTGCTGCAGGAATTGAATTTATAAGCTGCCCGGAGCGATCAATCAGTTTAAAATCCCTGTTTCCTGTGTTCCATCCGCCAACCCAAAAGGCATCATTTGCCGGATCGTATGCAATATGCCTCACCGTAGCCCCCGAAGGACAAGTAATAGTACTTACAAGAGTATGGCTGGTAAAGTCCATTTCATAAATTGCAGCGCCATTAGAACCGCCATAGAAATAAGTGCCGTCATAGGCAAGATCACGAATGGCAGATACTCCGGTAATACTAAAGCTGTCAACAATTGTTCCTGTCATTGTATATTTATAAAACATAGCCGTATTATAACTTGCTGTATAAATATATGTGCCATCGGTTTCAACACCGGCTTCCAGATTATATTGTGATTGCACGTTCCAGTTGCAAAGTACATCCCACACAGAATTCGTGCTTTTTGATGCTTTTTCGGCTTTATTGTTTTCAATTGTTTTCACTTCCTTTAAACCGGCAGCATCCTGAGAATAACCATGGAAAGTAAAAAGGAGAAGGTAAAAAGTAAATACTCCAAAAATACACCTGAAAATATGCAGGGAAGGGTTTTCAAAATATTTGTTAAATTTTTTCATTGTTAATATGTTTTTATTGTTATTTGAGGCACCTCTGGTCCGCCACGGCGAACAAATTTTAGCCCGGTTAATCCCGCAACTGCGGGACAACAAAAATATAACGTTATTTTTTAAAAAACAAACTTTTAACTTCTCTTTTTTTATTCGTATGCCTTCTTCTTTATTTTTTCAATCTGTTCATCCCCGCTTGACTGCATCACGCAGTCAGGCAGGGATAAAATTTAACCCACCATAAGGTGTGATATTTCTGAGGGATTTTGTAATTTTGTCTACTGGATTTCTTATTATAAGTTTGAAACCCCAACTTTTACCCCGTTGGATAGCTTAAAAATAAGCTTTATAAAAATCATTTTAATATGAGACATAATAAAAAGAAACAAAGTAATACACAGAATCAATTAGTAAATGACATACTTAAAGTCTTTGCCAATAACCCAAGCCAATCGTTTAACTATAAACAGGTATCACACGAGCTTTCCATAAGCGATCAGGGGAATCAACATCTTTTACAAACACTTCTTTCCGACCTAACAGGCAGGGGATCGCTGATTGAAGTAAAAAAAGGAAAATATCAAATCAATTCTGCACTCGTTAAATTTCACGGTTCTGTAAAGTCATTCATTACAGGCATTGTGGATATGAAATCAACAGGGAAAGCATATATTATACCCGAAGATGGTGGAGAGGACATTTTAATCACTCCTAACAACACCAACAGGGCATTGAATGGCGATAAGGTAAAGGTTTTCATTTTCCCGAAACGGAAGGGCCGCAAGACAGAAGGGGAAATAGTTGAAATCATTAAAAGGGCAAAGACGCGGTTTGTAGGAATATTACAAGCTTCCGGCAAATTCGCTTTTCTTGTACCTGATAATACATCTATGGCTGTTGATATTTTTATTCCTAAAGAAAATCTGAACGGGGCAAAGGACGGAGAAAAAGTACTTGCTGAAATATTGGAATGGCCTGAAAATGCAAAAAATCCTTTTGGAAATATTATTCATATACTTGGAAAGCCCGGCGATAACAATGTTGAAATGAATTCCATTCTTGCTGAATTTGGGTTTCCATTATCATTTGCCAAAGAAGTTATAAAAGAATCAGACGAAATTCAGGGTGAAATACCCGAAAAAGAGAGAAAAAGCCGCAGAGATTTCCGAAGTGCAGTTACCATTACAATTGATCCGGAAGACGCCAAAGATTTTGATGATGCGTTGTCCATCACATGGCTGCCAAATGGCAATTACGAAATAGGTATTCATATAGCTGATGTTTCGTATTATGTGAAACCCGATAATTACATAGATCAGGAAGCATACGAAAGAGCAACCTCGGTATATCTTGTAGACAGGGTTATTTCGATGTTGCCGGAACGGCTTTCAAACGGATTATGTTCTCTTTCACCCCATACTGATAAACTTTGTTTTTCCGCCGTATTTGAAATGAACGAAAAAGCTCAAATCATCAATGAATGGTTTGGTAAGACAATCATAAACTCCAACAGGCGTTTCAATTATGAAGAAGTCCAAAAAATTATTGAAACAAGCGCCGGCGACTATAACAGAGAAGTACTAAAGCTTAACCAATTGGCCACATTACTGCGCGAAGAACGATTTAAGAACGGGTCCATTGCATTTGAAACTACAGAAGTAAAATTTAGGCTGGATGATAAAGGTAAGCCTTTAAGTGTGTATATCAGGGAATACAAGGATTCCAATAAGCTGATCGAAGATTTTATGCTGCTGGCAAACCGCAAAGTGGCCGAATTTATAGGGGAAAAGGGGAACAAAAAAGCAGCAAAGACTTTTGTTTATCGTGTGCACGATGAGCCCAATCCCGAAAAATTGAGCACGTTTACTGAATTTGTTACTAAACTCGGTTACAGGATGAAAACTAACTCAAGAAAAAACACCATTGATTCGTTCAATAAATTGCTAACCGATGTAGTAGGGAAAGGGGAGCAAAATATGATTGAAAACCTTGCTATACGTACAATGGCGAAAGCATATTATTCTACGGATAATATAGGTCATTACGGACTTACATTCGATTATTATTCTCATTTTACATCGCCAATCCGCCGTTATCCCGACCTGATGGTTCATCGCTTGTTAAATGATTACCTTAATAATTTGCCTTCAGCAAACAAAGAACAATACGAAGAAAAGTGTAAACATTCATCGGAAATGGAGAAAAAAGCAGCCGAAGCCGAGCGTGCCTCTGTGAAATACAAACAGGTGGAATTTCTTCTTGATAAGGTAGGACAAACATTTGATGGTGTTATATCGGGTGTGAGCAAGTGGGGAATATTTGTTGAAATTGTTGATAATAAATGTGAGGGAATGGTATCGCTGCGTGATTTGAAAGACGATTTTTATTACCTGGATGAAGATAATTATTGCGTAACAGGCCAGCGATATGGCACCACATATAAGCTTGGAGATAAAATTAAGATAGTTGTGAAACAAGCAAATCTTTCCAGGAAGCAACTTAATTTTTTGCTTGCGGAATAAGGTTATTTTAACAGCGTAACAGTTCCATGCAAATCATATTCAACCTTATCGTATCCTTTAGCATAAAGGATATAATAATAAACTTCGTCATTTGAGGTTTTCCCTGCTTCTGTCTTCCCATCCCACCCTTTACTTATATCGTTCCATTCATAAATTTTGTTTCCCCACCTGTTGTATATGACGCAATGGAAGGTTTCAATTCCTTGATTCTCCATTAAAAATTCATCATTATAGTTATCTCCGTTGGGAGTAAAAACATTTGGAACTACCAGCAGGGAGGGGGTATTTACTTCAATCGAAAGTTTGAAAGTGTCGGTACAAAAATCAGGATTGCCGCTGTTTACAATCAGTGAAACCATATATGTCCCTGCTGAGTTAAAAACGTAAGATGGGTTTTGTGCCGAAGAAGTGCCCCCATCGCCGAAATTCCATTGATACGTATTTGCCCCCGAACCGGTACAAGAGAAACTTACAGAAAGGGGAACGGTTCCGGTAACAGGATTGGCAGTAAAATCCGCGGCAATATTCAAACCTGCTGAAATAGATGTATTGTTTGTTTCCGTGCAACCATTTGCATCGGTTACAGTTACCGAATAACCGCCCGCACAAAGCCCGGTAATATTTTGTGTTGTTTGCCCATTACTCCATAAATGCGTATAGGAAAATCCTGTACCTCCTGTCGCTGTTGATGTAATTTGTCCGTCACAATTATTCAAACATTTTTCATCAATGGAGGTAAGGTTAATCGCAATTGCAGACGGTTCTGTAACCGCATATGTATATACTATGTTGCATCCGCTACTATCGGTAATTGTTACCGAATAATTTCCGGCTGTGAGGTTAATAGCATCAGCACCCGTTTGTGGAGGTGTGGTGTTCCACAGATACATGTAAGGAGGAGCGCCCCCGGATACGGTTAAAATTATTTGCCCGGTATTTTCTCCATTACATAAAACATTGGTAATATTTGGGGTTGCTACCGCTGATGAATTAACGAAAACGGTTACACTATCCGTTGTAATAAAGCCGCAAGCATCAGTTACCGATAATGTATATGTGGTTGTTGAACCCGGATTCGCAACAGGATTAAGGATATTCGGATCAGATAACCCTGCCGAAGGAAACCATGAATATGTTAATGGTTGCACGCCCGTCACAGTTCCGTTAAGTTGAACAGGGCCACAGCTTATGGTATCATTACCTGCTTCCGCCTGAAGAGTATCTACAAAACATACAATATGTGTATTGCTGAGAGATCCCGTGGCAGATGTAAATCCCCACCATACTATAGGATTTCCGCTAAATATGTTCTGCACAATATCATAATGCAACGATAGCTTTAATACACAATCAAAATAAACAAATAAACTATCATAAGCCGGATCCCAAATTATTTTAACGGGATGAAAAGCACTATCTTCAATGTTTGGAAGTATTACGGGCCCAGCTAAATTATTAGCAGTTAAATGGCTTACATCTCCATTTTTTTGAATAGCGATATGATCTTCGGAAGGGTCCCATGGCGAATTTTGATAAGTATCAAATTCAACAATAAAAGAAGTATTCATGTTTTGATAACCTATTCCTACTCCCGCTCCGCCTAGTGCATTTAGGCCTACCTGTTGCAAAACAAAAGCAATACCATCTGCTCCATTTACATCTTTATTTCCCAAAGACAAAGAAAATTGAGCCGTTAAGGGCTGTGTTAAATCAATCTGAATTAATTTCCACATTGAACCAACAGTCCATGTAAAATCGGGACAAAGCGTATAACATTCGCCGCTATTATATGTAGCGGCACCATTAAAAGAAAACTGCTGGGAAAAACTAATATCAATTTGCAAAAAAAGAAATATTATTACAAGGATTTTCTTCATATCATATTTTGTAACAGATTGGACTGTAACAAAGGTAAAAAAAATATCATTAACTGATGTTACGCAAATTTGAATATGCCGTAGGCATAACCGCTTGGTAAAAAAAGCAGAACAAACACGGAAAATAATGTGCCATAGGCACAACCCGTTATTCAAGTTCTTTGAAAATATACTGCTCATTATAATCAATTTCAAATTTTTTCAACATTTCCTTATATTCTTCCATGAATGTTTTTTTTCGATGATGATCTTCCTGATTAAGGATATATTTGACCACTGCGTCTGTTTGTGATTTTGAATATGAAAAAGCGCCATATCCTTCTTGCCACCGAAATTTCCCCAAGACTAATTTTTGCTTATTAATCCACTCGGAGGAATCCCCTTTAACTAATTGCATTAAATCAGATAATGACCGTTTGGGCCGCATACCAAAAAACAAATGCAAATGATCGGGCATACTGTTTATGGCGAGTGCTTTATGTCCGTTGTTGTTTACGATAGCAATAATGTATTTATGTAATCTTTCTTTCCACGAACGATTAATCACCGCA
>Ga0247841_10003908_pt1 | contig 26625 bp, 18 predicted proteins | sample LaCruzMarch2015__2_FD_192410 | JGI IMG/M metagenome (GOLD analysis project Ga0247841, IMG submission 192410) | Freshwater microbial communities from meromictic Lake La Cruz, Castile-La Mancha, Spain - LaCruzMarch2015_18m | ecosystem: Environmental > Aquatic > Freshwater > Lake | place: Spain... | reverse complement strand
TTTGATGGTACGGTTTTCTTTTAATACGGCTTCTACACATTGAAGCCTAAATTCATAATTGTACTTGGTTCTTTTATACATAAAAATGCCCCCATTAAGTGTCTAACTTTTTGGGGGCAGTGCATTACCAGAAACCTTTTTATTAATTCATTCTCTCATTCTTTAATTCATTTAAAGTCTATTCTTTCACAATAACCCACTCTTTAGAAATGTTGTTTAATCCAATTTTTAAAATATAATTGCCTTTTGCTACTGAAGAAAGATTTAAATTGTTTGATGAATTTATATTTTTATTTTTAAATAAAATCCTGCCCTGCATATCTGAAACAAGTATAAATCCTTTGCTTCCTTCTGCAAAATTTGAAATATCAATCGTTAATTCTCCTTTGGTAGGGTTTGGGAATACCGTTATTTTCTGTTCGCCCAGCATGGCTTCATACTGTTGCTGCTGTTGTTGCGTAGTTTGGTTATTAGCTGCTACAGTGGCGCTATCTGTTATGTTTGCCGTACTGTCTGTTGCAACTGTATCTTTAGTTGTTTTAAATGGTATAAACTCTCGCTTTATACGGTTTCCATTATTATCATAGGTGTATATATAAGATTGCGATTTTGCAATTAAACCTAATAGTAGCATAATATTAATTAAAATCAGCTTCTTCATTGTATGAATGTTTTAAGTTATAATTAAGCGATATTGAAACAATTAATTTTAATTTTTTACAAACTTTTTCGTTGATATGTAATTTTTGCCAATAATTTTTAAAATATAAAAACCAGTCTCTAAATTAGTAATGTCGATTTTATTATTGAAAACCTTTTCGTCGGAAATCAATTTACCATTTATATCATAGATCATAATCATGTCGCCAGATTCGACGTGATTAATATATATTATATTTTGAGCAGGATTTGGGTACAAAGTAACATAAGGTGATGTTTGATTAACTTCAGGTATTCCATTGGGCTCACTCAATTTTGAAACACCACCGTGTGTTCCGAACCATATACTGCCTTGTTCATCAATTGCTATTGAGGTAACATTATTATTAACTAACCCGTTAGCTGTGCTATATGTTGTCCATGAGTGCCCATTAAATCGTGATACACCGGCAGGAGTACCGAACCATATTATTCCATTCGAATCAATGGCGATTGACTGAATAGTATTATTGACTAATCCGCTGTCGGTAGTGTATCTTACCCAAGTGGTATCATGCAATTTATTAACTCCACCATCGGTCCCGAACCATTTATTTCCTTGCTGATCAATAGCAATACAATGTACATTATTATTAGAGATAGATATTCCGTCCATGGAACAGTACTTTTTCCAATTAGTTCCATCGAATTTTGATACACCGCCTCCGAGCGTTCCGAACCATTTGTTTCCTTGTTTATCAATTGCAATTGAAATAACATTATTATTAGCTAATCCATCTATAATGTTGTAAGTGGTCCAGCTTGTTCCGTCAAATTCTGAAACACCATTTGGCGTACCAAACCATTTATTTCCCAGCGAATCAATTGCTATTGCAAAAACATTATTATGCGCTAATCCATTTGCAGTGGTGTATGTTGCCCATGTTGTATCGTTAAATTCAGATAGTCCTGAATTGCCATTGGTGCCAAACCATTTATTCCCTGATGTATCTATGCCTATAACATTTACGTAATTATTGGCTAAACCATCGGTCGTTTTATAAGTTGTCCAATTTGTATCATTAAATTCGGATACTCCGCCCAAGGTGCCTATCCATTTTTTCCCCTGCTTATCAATAGCAATAGTTTTAACACTGTTGTAAACCAAGCCATTGCTTGTGGTATATGTTGTCCATGTTTGGGCAGTTGTACTTATTTGTGATACTAAAAACAAATAAAAAAAAGCAAAAATGTTTTTCATGTGGATATATTTTTTTAGTTCATTTATTTTTTCTTTGACAATTTGGGACTCTACTTTTTTGACTTGAAATTAATTTTTAATATCCGGATTGTTCCTTTATTTATAAGTGATTTACAAAGCCGAATTTTTTATGAAACCTATTTTTTATTACTATTTGTAAATGGTACTTCTTCAATAATAATTTCGGGATTAGGATTACGATTTTTTAACCATTCATTACTTTTAATTTTTAAAAATTTTGGATTAATGAATGGAATAATTTCAGGTTTACACCAAACATCAATATATGAATAAGTTAATTTATTTTTATAAAAAATTATGGTTGAATTTTTACTATCGTATATATAAGGAGGTCCTATATTATAGAATCGGTTTTAAATTGTTCATATTCTTTTTTAAAAAATTCATTATAAATATCTTCAATTTGAATGTTTCTATTTTTCTTTAGATTAATAATATCATTCGGAAAATCATTTAATAAAACGATGGTATAATTGTTGTAATTTATTTTATCAATAAATTTATCTTGCCATAAAATAATATCATTAAAACCTCCATTTAATCGCATATTAAAAATAATAGAATCATTTTGTTTTTTACATATTAATAAAATTATTTCATTATTGTTATTTTTATATCCATTTGAATCCAAGTAATTGATATAACTATCAATGTTATTTTTCGTTTATAAACGGATGCAGTTAAAAACCAAAAGTTTTACTATTTATCTAAATAATTTATTTCAATTACGTTAGAATAAAGAGGTCCTTTAAAATAATTCTTTTTTTTCTTATTTCTCTTGGCAAATTGAGTAAAATATTCAGAATAATAAACAACTTGGATATAATACTTCCCAAAATGGTTATTCTTTTTTTCTTTCATTTCCCATATCCCCTTCAAACTTTTATCTGCTTTGAAACAACTATCGGCAACTTTGATACTCACTAAATTTTTGAAATCGAAGCAACAATATAAAGTATAGTTTTCTAGTTTTATTGTTTCTAAAAGCGAACATTGTTTCCCGTGATTTAATAAAGAAAAATATTCTTTCGTTTCACAATTTAATATATTTATTTTAAAATCTTCATCTCCTACTGTGCCGATATTAAGAAATTTCCTTATATATAATAAACTATCTGTTAAATTAGAAATATTTACAGCAAAGCAAACTTCACTATCCATAAATTTAATTTCGGTTTTATCAACAAATAATTTCAAATTTATTCCTGTTATTTTATTTTGTTCATTAAAAAAAGATGTGTCGCTACTACAATTGTCGGTAACAGTACTTTTGCCGTTTTGCGCAAATAAAAAATTATTTATAACCAGAAATAATATAAAAAATATTTTATTCATAAATTTAAAATTTGTTTAATATTAAAAGCAAAAAATATGTATTGGGATTGTATGTATTTGCATTACCAATTAATCCATTATATTTATTAAACTGCTCAACCATTCGATACCATTGATTAGGATTATAACCATTATTAATTGCATGCCTTAATTCAGAAGCGTAAGCTCTTGTATCAAGCCAATTATTATAATCTGTTGCACCCCATTTATCATAAATAGAAGAACTTGTTGGTAGATTCTGTTTAATATAATCCGCTCTATGTTGTAACTCATGTAAAACAGCTGAGTTTGCCCACCCTCTATTTTCGGCTAAACCCGAGTTTCCAATTTTCATTTTTTTGATATTTTCATCCCATTGAGCATCAGCTATTAAATTAGGATCATATTCCATATTGATATTTTTATACTTGCTTTTAATAATATTAAATCTTTCTTGGTTAGTATATTTATCCCAAGATTCATACTGATATAAAGAACTTGCTAATGATATTCCCGCTCCCATGCCAAACCCCCATGATGTAGCATTTAAATATCTGTTTGCCGAAAAATCAACTTTCCCATTATTAAATAAATCTTGTGCCAAAAGTCCTCCTGTTGCCGAAACGGCACCAGTTAAACCTGTCCACGTAGCTGTTCCTAAATATTTAGCTGCAAGACTAGTCCCTGTAAAAGATGGAGCTAATAATCCCATGCCCCCTCCTATAAGCCCGCCGACTGCGGCACCTCCGAGTTCTGACCAGTTAAATTTTTCCTGAGAACCCGATGCCATTTTTATTCCTTGTACCCCAGCATCAATCAATGCACTCCAACAAGCGGCATCTAACATTACACCTACTGGACCTAAAAATAATGAAAAAATAAACTCGCCATCAGGATCCGTATAGATTAGAGGATTATTCAGACAATAAGAATACCTATTAAACCCTTGCGTGCTTGTAGCATCCTGCACAAAATTATCGGGGCTAAGCATACGTCCCAGCACAGGGTCATAAAGCCTTCCGTTCATGTTAATCAAAACAAACTGGTCTAAATGCTCATGCCCAGTATAACCACGCGTAATTAATGTAGGTTGTGTAATTATGTAACTCCAGTTGGCTGGGTTGCGCCTTCTTCCCCATGCATCGTAGCTGGACTCTTCTTCCATTGTGCCGCTTTGGTTATACAAGCCCATTATAGAGCCAAGATGGTCTTTTGCAACCCAGTGCAAAGCACCAACGCCATTATCAATTAAATAAATAGCTGCCAAACCATCACCCCCTGCAATGTAATTCCATTCTTTTATATTTCCGGTTAAGGCATTTACTTCCCTTTCAAAACCGCTTGCATAGAATTTTGTGGTGCTTAAAGAATTATTAACTTTAGTTTCCATTTTCTTTCGCTCTTGGTCCACACCGTAATAAAAGTACAAATCGGAAGTATTGGTTTCCTCGCCTATATGCGAAATTTTGTTGAATGCATTATATTGTATGTCTTGTGTAACATCACTTATATTTCCAACACTGTTATTAATTGTTTCTATAGCATTCGGATGCGTAGTATTATAAATATAGTCACTTGTACTTACATCCGATTTGTTCTGAATGTTTCCATTATTAAAATAGTTTGTAGTTAAACCCGATGTTCCGTTAATTGTTGATGTTTTAAGTCTGTTCAAATTATCGTATGTAAAAGTTTCTGTAAGCGCCCGTGTGTTATCTTTTCGTTGCATAAGGTTGCCGGTAGCAGGGTTAAAACTATATGAATAATCGAAGATAGTACCAGTTTTTATTTCGTTCAGGTTGCCACTGACTGCATCGAAATATTTATTAGTTATAATATTATTATTAGCTGTTTTATACTGGGTAATATGCTGCATATAATCCATAGCGTCCAATTTCCAGATAGAAGTATTATTTGAAGTTTGTTTAACTTCTGTAAGATTGCCTATATTATCGTAGGTATTGATTACGCTATAACCGCCAGGATATGTTATTTGAGTGATATTACCATAATCGTCAAACGAATAATTTGTAGTAAAATTAGTTCCTGAAATTGCCTCGATGAATTGGTAATTTCTGCCTAATACATCGTATTTGAATTGTTGCGATGTATTATTATTGTTTCCTATAGCTGTTATTGAAGCAATTTTTCCTTTACCGTTTGTTTCGGTATCATAAGTATAAGTGTAGGTTGCATCGGTTGAACAATACTTGGTTTTAATTCTTCCGAGCTTATCATAGGTCATTTCATAAATATTGCCTTTGGCGTCGGTTTGCTTTTTCAATTCACCATTCGAATAATATTCATAATGTGTTTGTCCTGCATTTGGGTCGGTTAAATACGTCTGCCTTCCATAACTATCATACAAAATAGTTGTTGTTAAACCATTGCCGGTTATTGTTAATGGCTGTTCTAACCCGTTATACGTATATGTAATAGTACCACCTTGGTCTTCGACAGAAGAAACCAGTCCTGTCAGGTCAGTTGTTGTTTTTTTCGATTGATTCGGAGTAACTGATGTGTTTGTTTCGGTTACGCTTGTGCCAATTGATGCAGGTGTTGTATAACTATATGTTTTTGTCGCAACAGGAGAAATAATATTTGTTAAGCGATCATAAGGATCATTATAAATGTATTCTGTCCATTTTACGACACCGGTAGGATCTAAATATGATGTTTTCCAAAGTTGACCTTTCGTGTTGTAAATATTATCACTAAATATTACTATGTTAAACGCTGGTATGTTGCCTCCTGATAAGATGACCCCTTCGGTTTGCTTGCGCAATGTACGGCAAAGTATGTCTTTATATTCCATAGCATAAGGACTTCCATTACCTTCGGTTTTTGTATAATATAATGCATTTGCAGGTACTTGTCCGTTAGCCCAATTTATTGTAGTTGTTATTTTTTCCCCTGTTGGTAAAGTAGTTTCTTTTATTCTGCCAAAACCATCGTAGGCATTGGTAGTAATCAAACCATTTTCATCTTTGCTCCATATTCCATTTCCAAATTTCGAATCGTATAATGCTTCATTTATATGTCCTAATGCATTGGTTGTTTTTGTAACAAACCGTTTTTTTGTATCATATTCCATATTAACCGTTCTGTCTTGAAAATCGGCGCCGGTAGTTGTAACCTTGGTAATTACTCCATAATTTGGGTCGGGGGTATATGTAGTTAAAACATTATAATCATTATCAGTTTCTGATTTTAAAAAACCTGTGTTTGAATCCCAAGAGTAAGTGTAATGTCTTTGAATAACAGAAGTACTACCTATAAGGCGAAGGTTATAAATAGTTTTATTTTTGTATTTGTTATTGATTCCCCAGTTTCCTGCAGATATGTAATTAGAATATGTTTCTATTTTTCTTGCAAGTAACGTAGATCCATCTTTTATGTCTGTCGTTATTTGTGTTATATTTCCTTCGTTCGCAGTATATGAATAATTTGTAAAAGTATGCATTCCTGTTACAGAATTTTGCGTTTCTTCTATACTAGTATAAGGGAAAATACGATGATTGCCAAAATTATTTACAGTGTTGGTGTATGTAATTGTACTTATCGGATTCCCACTGGCATTTTGGCTTTCTTTTTTCCACAGGTAAGCATTGCAATAAGCAGGTAATTGGTTATTATATTTATAAGTTAAAATTTCTTTGCCAAGAGTATTCGATTTTTTAAATGTCGAAAATCCTAATGAACCCAGCCCTTGTCTGTGATATATTAAACCGCCGTATTCATAATTAGTAACAAAATTGCTATATCCGGGATTTGGTGTTTCTGTAGATTTTACCACATAAATAGGAATTTGCAAATCATTCATTGGAAATGTGGAACTTGTTCCTTTTGAATACACATCGTACTTTGATAATGTAGAATAATTGAATTTAGTAAAATTATTCAAACCATCATATATTGCTTGCACAAGGTTGCTTTGCCCATCCTTATGGGGAAATACTATCGTTGTGTTTAAAACAGTTCCTGTTATCCAGAAAATATCGCTTTTGCTATCGCCATTAATATCACCGATGGCGAAACGATAATTGTCAATATCAGGATAAGAATTTGTAACCCCTTCTTGAGTAAATCCAACTCCATTAGAATAATAAATTTTACCATAAGTTGTACCTGATAGATTATATACTTCAAATACATCTGATTTCCCATCTCCGTTAAAATCATCAACAAATAAATTATTGTTGTATTCAGAAAAAGCAGGATCGACATTCTGAAAGCTATAACAACTCCAACTTGTCGATTGTAGAACAAATGATAAACCAGTAGATAAATACATATACCATTTTGCTAAATCCTGATGATACCTCAACATATCCGTTTTCCCATCACCATTGAAATCGCCCAAAAATAATCTGCCGGCAGGGTTAACAGCACAACTTTGGGCAGCCGTAGTTATTTGTACAAATTGATTTGTAGAAGTATTAAAAGTAAATACCCTGATACGACTACCAATTCCGTCATAACAGAAAAGTTCTGATTTTCCATCGCCATTAAAATCAATTGGCTGATCCATAAATCCTAAAAGCGAAAAATTTGGACATGCGCTTACAGGAACATCACCTATTGTGCTTATTACAGTTCCATAAAAATCGTAAAATAATACATCAGTTGTTCCGTTTCCGGCATAATCACCTGCTTGAATATAAACATCTGCTCCTGAATTATTAGTTAAAGTTCTTGAATAATTAGCATCAAATGTTAATACTGGAGATTGAGTTCCTTTTATACAAGAGAAATACCTGTTTTGATCATTAACGGATGTTTTGTATTCTACATATATTTCATCAAACCCATCATTATTTATATCAAAAACGTAAGCATTTACGAATATATAATTATTACCAGCAACATTCATTTCTATTTCTGAATTTGCATTTAATGAAAGATCATGAGTAATGAAATCAAAGTGTGAAAAATTAACTTCTATTCTAATATGATAATTTACTGGATCCTGCCAAAAATAACATATATCCGCCCTTCCATCTCCATTAATATCACCTTTCAAACATTTTTTAAAAGAAGTATATCCATCAAGTGGTTGGACAAAAGTTTGCGGCTGGCAAGTAAATTGATCTCCTGAATCGCCCCATTTAATAAGTGTTGAATTGAAATGGTCATTATTATTTGAATATTCCGCTATTTCGTATAAATGAGGATAAAGGTCATTTGTGTAACTAAAATTGTATCTTTTGACCTGGTTTCCTTCGCATTCAACTTTTATTGCTCTAAGAATTAAAGTTCTTTTTATTGATGCTCCACCAACATATAAAATTTCATCCCGCATTTTATTTTGATAATAAAAATTAATTTTATTGTAGGGAGTTAAACCGGTAGTAGAATTACCAGTATATTCAATTGAAGCTATAACTCTTTCTCCATTGACTGTATTATTATAATTGTACACAATATAATTTCCATTGGCATCTTTAACTTTACTTACATTCCATGATAAAACTGTTGTGTTGGGGCTGCCATATGGACCAATTGGAATTAAGCGTGAATCCGAAGAATTCCCATATTCAATTATTTTACCATCTTTCGTTTTCACTTCAAACCATTCGGGCCCATTACCCAAGATTCCATGTGCTATGATTTTTGAAAAACTTTCATTTTCCGTTGCATATATCGAACTATTTGCTCCATAAGTGCCTGATGTCAAAATCAGACGATTGCCATCAAGTGCAAATTTATCACTCATATTCAAGTTTATCCCATCGGCAGTATTATCATCAAAATAAGGTTTATTCACTCTCGATATTGAAGAAATACCACCTATGCCCCATCCAATTCCAAGTAATCCCATTCCGCTTTGACTGCTGTAATTAATTGAGATATTGGGCTCAATTCCGGCTGTTCCCGGAGGACTGTATATCGGTATTGAGTAATTAGCTGCTCCGCTTTGAAAAACACTACCTTCTCCTGCAATAGTTCCAACGGGTAAAGTTAAATCTATTGTTCGTGTGCCTGGATCAGCAGGATTATTTAAATAATTTGTATTACAAATAATATTTTCATCAATTTTTAAGGTAACAGTAGGGCAACTAACTGTTGGTGTAATATGTGTTGTACCCGATGTACCAGGGACAACATATATTGCATCTCTTGCCATAGTTGTACAATTCGGATTTAATGGATCGGGAGGAATTGTTAATGTTTGCTGAGAGTATGACAACGATGAGCAAAATACAATACCTATTATTATGATGGATTTCAAATATAGCTTAAACATGGAATTTTTTTAATTGATATATGCAATTCATGAATTATTTGTTTTTTAAAACAACAACTTCTTTTTGCAAGTTTTCAATCTTTTTGTTCTGATCAATTATATATAAAGTAAGTTCTTCAATTTTTTGAAGTAAAGTAGAATTCATTTCGCCTAAAGCAACTCCATTATTTTCAACTTCTGAGGCAGAAGGCACATCTGGTAAATGCTGATTATTTGAAATATAACTTTCCAAATCAGATAATGGCATTAATTCATAATTCTGTTGAAATACATAGTCTGGCCAGTTTAAACCAGTTGCCACTGCTACAAATTCTCTTGCCCCAACTTTTCCTTCAACTATAAGCTTATAACCCCCGCCATTACTGCTTAAATCTGTTCCAATACCCACATTCCCGTTAAAATAACTATTTCCTTCGACATGCAACTTTTGTGATGGATTAACTGTTCCAATCCCGACATTACCATCTGCTGCAATCGTCATTCTGGTCGTTACGGGTCCATTATAACTTGCAGTACCGAATTTAATTCTTATATTATCTTCTGCTCCATAATTTTCTACATGGATAAATGCATCAGGTTCAAATTGCCCTTGATCAATATTATAAAAATTCAATTCAGCAAAATCACCTTGATTAGCGCCTGTTATATTAAGTTTTACAATGTGTGGTACACCTCCAACAGTTGTTCTTAGATTAAAAGTCGTTGAACCTGAACTTGCTACGTCAAGCGTTGCCTGAGGGTTATTTGTTCCAATGCCCACATTGCCTGAACCAGTAATTCTCATTTTTTCGGTTGGTGGTCTATCTGTTGTTCCCGAAGTGCCTGCAGTGCTTGTATAAAATATTAAATTTGAGGATCCTGTACCTGTTGCTATACCTGATTTTAATAACAAATCGCCACCGTTTTTATTAGTAGATAAAGCTTTAGTTCCGCCTGCCTGAATTGTTAATGAATTACCCACAGTATTAGCCGTAGTATGTCTTTCCATCCAGATTGTTCTTGCAGAATTACCACCAAAACTTAAAATATTGGTAGGACTTGTTGTTCCAATTCCAATATAACCATCATTCTTTACTGTAAATAAATTTGTACCGGCTGAATTCAAAACAGATACAGCATTTGTAGCATTCGTAGCGCCTGCTCCTTTTACAGTTAAACGTGCTGCTCCAAAACCACCACTTGTAGCACCGATAAATAATGAATTACTCTGATACAAATCTGCAGCTGGGCTAGTAGTTACCTTAGCAACATATTGCCCAAAACTTAAACCTAAATTTGCAAACACTAAACAGCTTATCATTAATGCTAAAATTAAAATTGTCCTTTTCATAATATTGTTTTTTTAGTGTCAAGTTTCGTCCCGAAACTTCGGGATTATTTATGATAAATGTGTTAACCCCGTAAGAAAATTTCCCATGGGGTTAATTATTTTCAAAGATAAAATTTTTTTCTTAAAAGTTAAAGGTTTATTCATGATGATTCAATTTTTATTAATGCTAACAAAGGTAAATCAATTTACATTAAATGCATAAAAAAACCTCCTGGAATCAAGAGGTTTTTTGTTAAAATGTTTTATTAAAATTATTCTTTCGAGAATTTTTTTGTTGTAGCAATACCGTTTATATTAATCATGGTAAGGAAATATATCCCATTTGGTAAATCGTTTACATTAATTATTACCTGGGGGTAACCAGAAACATTAATACTTTCAATGGCTTCGCCAAGAATATTTGATATCCTAATCATTTCTATTCCTTCTATATTAGTTAAGAAAAGATTTGAAGAAACAGGGTTGGGATAAATACTCACTGAACTCTTGTCAAAATCAGTTATACCAGAATGTACAGATACATCATTGATATCTCTGGGTTCAACGCGCACAACACCGCCATAAGCTAAATACACAACACCTGTTATATCATAGTTGGTTCCTGTTGCAGCAGTAGTATATTTATAAAGCAAGCCCCCCGTTTTAGTGGAATCAACCCCGATAGTAACTATCCATTCGCCGTATGCTGCCGAACCCGATGCATCCACACATAAGGCATCCGTCAATTGTACCAGGACACCTTCAAGTTCTTCGGTAGTAGAATTGGCTTTTGTAACAGGGTATGCTGGATGTAACGTATTTCCGGAAGTAACTTTAGTAATACTTGTAATATTTCCTAATTCAGTATAAGTAAGGTATTCATTTACTGTTCCGGAAATTGTAATTGAATCTCCCCGTACAATACCGGCGGCGGCGGCATGAGCAGAGTCATAAACAAAAATACCGTTCCATGGTCCGTAAGCGTCCTGCATGAAAAAACCTTTATTATATCTTGCGGTTACAATACCTCCTGTAATAACTGGCTGACCGTTTAAAGGAGAAACATAAGGTGCTGTAGTTGCGTATTGAATATCGTGGATAGAAACAGTGCTTGCGCTTCCTTCGCTGATAGATACATCATCAATCTGGATATTGTCTAAATCAGGATTAGTCAACTGTACAGAAAAAATAAATTCGGCATTGGCAAAAGTTGTATCAGCCGAAACTGATTGCGTCTGTTGGGTCCATGTGTTTGAATTTATCGCGATATAGCTGTTGTAATGATAACCATAAGCTGTTGAACATCCGTCATAAATACCCGTTCTGATATTGCCATGGCCTCTTACCCAAAATGTAATGACGTATGAAGTTGTTTCTGTAACGGCTACTGCCTGTGTTGTAAATCTCTTGTGGCTAGATTCGGTATTCACGAGCTTACATGCATAAGCTCCGCCGTGTGCACTTGTCGTATACGGACTGATGCTGTCAGCCTCAAGGCTTGTCTTTGCTCCAACCCATCCATTGGGTACATTTCCTGTCCAGTTTTCAAAGTCGCTGCTAAAAACCTGAGCCTTTCCCGCGTGGAAAGACAACATCAATGAACCGGTAATTACTAAAGTAATAATTTTTTTCATAATAAATTGAATTTAATTAATAAAATGGTTTGATTTTCTTCTTTTGCAAATTTACTATTAATTTGCATCATTCATAAAAACTTATCTTTTTTTATGTAAGAATGCTTCAACATTTTTAATACTTTTGCATTATTTAGAGTCTGTTCGTAATGTCGTCATTGCGAATCCCGATTTTTCATCGGGATGAAGCAATCTAATCATCGTGTGTCAATAGATTGCTTCGTCGTACCTCCTCGCAATGACGTTTTGTATTGACATTACGGACAAGCATTATTTGAGCAATGTCAATAAAAGTTAATCACATAACAAAGATATTCGGCGAGCAGAAGGCGCTTGATGATGTTTCTTTTAAAATAGATGCAGGAGAAATTGTTGGTCTTGTGGGACCTAACGGCGCCGGAAAATCGACCATGATGAAGATCATTACCTGTTATCTGCCGCAAACTTACGGCGATATTTCAGTATGCGGATTTGATGTTGTGGATAATTCTATTGATGTTCGCAAAAAAGTAGGTTATCTTCCCGAGCACAACCCGCTTTATCTTGACATGTATGTTGTTGAATATCTGGAATTCATCGCCGGCATACATAAACTTGGTAAGAAGACCAAAGAACGTATTACTGAAATGATCGATATTACGGGGCTTGATGTGGAAAAAAAGAAAAAAATCGGTGTCCTGTCAAAAGGGTACCGGCAAAGAGTAGGATTGGCACAGGCGCTCATACATAATCCGGAAGTCTTAATTCTTGATGAACCGACTTCTGGCCTTGATCCGAATCAAATCGTTGAAATCAGAAATCTGATTAAAATGATCGGGAAAGAAAAAACAGTATTATTCTCCACCCATATTATGCAGGAAGTAGAAGCTGTTTGCGATAAAGTTATTGTTATTGATAAAGGTAAGATTGTTGCCAATAAGACAACTGTCGAGATGCATAATTTTAATACAACTTTTCAATTAATATCAGTAGAATTTGGCTCTGTGGTGAACAAAGATTCGTTAAAAAATATTCCGGGTGTTATTGATGCCTTGCCAATAAAAGGTAATATTTGGAATATCAAGGCGGTACCGGCAAACGACATTCGTCCGGAAATATTTAAGTTTGCTGTAAAGCAAAATATAACCGTGCTTTCAATGCAAATAGAAGAGCAAAGCCTGGAAGAAACTTTTCATCAGCTTACAAAAAATAGTAACTAAGAGGTTGTTTAAAATTATTAATTTGTTTTACAGTCAGCCCGTGAGTAATGAAATTTATCTTTATTGTTTTTTTTAATACGTTTGAAACCAAATTATCTGTCAGGCTGAGCCGTCCCTTTTTCGGGACGTGTCGAAGCCTACTGATATACACTCTTCGACACAGCCGCTTCCCCACAATCCCCATAATGGCTGGCTCAGAGTGACATCTGCGTATTGCACTTCACAAATTTTAAACAACCTCTAAGTATTTAAAGCTAAAAATGCCTGCCTGACGGTAGGCAGAGAAAAATTATGATGGTAAATGCAAAGTGTCAAAGCTGAAATAAAGAAAAACATTTTCCATTACACATTTTCCATCATCAATTTGACATATCACACAGGCGCATTCAAGGCACTCTAAGTACTCTGAGCTTTAGGCGCTGATTCGTCACAAAAAATAAATAAATTTCTTTTATGAATAATATATTTGTTTAATTTTGTTACAAATTTGTGGAAGGATTTGATTGATTGCAACCACGTTAAAAAACGCTAAAACAATTGTTTTAGCCCTTCTGTCAGGTATTTCCTGCGAATAATTTTTTTAATCTGAAATTTTAATTCTTAATTCAAATGGGATATTTATTTACATCGGAATCCGTATCTGAAGGGCATCCCGACAAAATTGCCGACCAGATATCGGACGCATTGCTCGATGCGTTTTTAGCAGCAGACCCTGATTCTAAGGTAGCTTGTGAAACACTTGTAACCACAGGTCTTGTGGTATGCAGCGGGGAAGTGAGAACTAATGGCTATGTTGATGTTCAGAAAACAGCCAGAGGCGTCATAGAAAGAATTGGCTATACAAATGCTGATTACAAGTTTGAAGCAGAGTCATGTGGTGTTATTTCAACCATTCACGAACAGTCAGATGATATTTTCATTGGCGTCGATCGTGGAAACATCGAAAATCAGGGAGCGGGCGATCAAGGTATGATGTTCGGTTATGCAACAAATGAAATGGAAAATTTTATGCCCCTTCCCATTGAACTTGCGCATATTCTTTTGCAGGAACTGGCTGCAATAAGGAAAGAAGGTAAATTAATGAAATACCTCCGTCCTGATTCCAAATCCCAGGTTACAGTTGAATACAGCGACGACGGAAAGCCGGAAAGAATAGATACAATCGTACTTTCTACTCAACATGATGAATTTATTAAACCTTCGGATTCTTCAAAATCTGCAATAAAAAAGGCCGAAAAAACCATGCAGGACAAAATCAAAGAAGATACGCTGAAAATTTTGTTCCCACGGGTTTTAAAAGTCATACCGGCTAAATTCAAAAAATTATTTAATAATAAAATCACACTTCATGTAAACCCTACCGGGAAATTTGTAATTGGGGGTCCGCACGGCGACACGGGTTTAACAGGAAGAAAAATAATTGTTGACACCTATGGAGGAAAAGGCGCACATGGTGGTGGCGCTTTCTCCGGTAAAGATTCTTCAAAGGTTGATAGGTCGGCTGCTTATGCTGCCCGCCACATTGCAAAGAACCTTGTTGCTGCCGGCCTTGCCAATGAAGTGTTAGTTCAGGTAGCCTATGCTATCGGAATTGCCAGACCTGTAGGATTGTATGTAAACACCTTTGGCACATGCAAAGTGAAAAATAAAAATGGGAAAGTGATGACAGATGGCGAAATTTCCCGAAAAATTGATGCAATATTTGATATGCGCCCGGGTGCAATCATACAAAGATTTGGACTGAAAAACCCGATATTTTTGGAAACTGCCACTTATGGTCATTTTGGAAGAGATACATTTAAAAGAAATGTAATGATTGGCAGTAACGGCAAACAAACAATAAAAGAAGTTGAATTCTTTGGATGGGAAAAATTAGATTACGTTAATAAGATTAAGAAGGAGTTTAAACTCAAATAAAAAAGAGGCTGTTTCGTTTTGCCTTTTGCGACAACTTCTTTACCATTACCTTACAATCAGTTTTTTTGTTAAGATAAGTTTGTCATCAATAATAAAACTGTAAAAATACACACCTTCTTTAATATCGCTTGTGTTCAATGTTAATTTGCCTTCCGTTTCATAAATATTCATCTCCTTTACTTTACTTCCAAGCACGTCCCGTAAAACAAACTTTGCCTTTATCGTGCTTAAAGGAAAATTGTAGTTGATGCTGGTATAATATCCTGCAGGATTTGGATATGGATTTGAAATTTCAGTCTTTGTTGCAACTGCTTTGTTTATTCCTGCCGGAGTTGCATTATAATGAACCGTAATACCGACAGAATCAGTTTTATTGTAAACATTAAAAAACACATACCTAATGATGCTTTCCCCGGTATGACCGTTTGGTTTATAGTCGCCTGAAAAGTCTGTGAAGAAACCGGAAACAATTCCCACTGTATCCGAAGTATAAGCAGTCGATGGGTAACAGTTGGTGCCAAAACAAAAAGAATTGATTGATCCCTGAATACTATTGACAATTATTTTCCTGACTATAACTGAAACATCTCCTCCTGAAATATTTCTCAAAGTTAATCCTTTTGTCAGGGTATTACTGATTGATGTATCTCCCGAAACATAAACATCAGAACCATTTGGCAAGATTCCTGAAGTATCTGATAATTGGAAGCTTTGCGACATAGCTGATGTTGCTATAATTACCGCACAAAGCATGAGAAGTGAATGTATATGCCCTTTCATAATTATTGAGAATATGTAATTATTTATTAAGCAAATATAATTCAAAAATCATAAAAATTGTATTAAAACATTTTATCGGTTGCAATACTTTCGATATCCTTGAAATATTTCACTGTTTCAACTTGCAATTCCATAGTTGCCGGTTCGTCGCAAACGATAATACCTTTCTGATGCATCTGAAGCATGGAGACTGTCCACATGTGACTGATACCGCCTTCAACAACTTCTCTCAATGCCCGTGCTTTGTTAAAGCCTGTAATTATAATTAATACCTCTTTTGCATCCATAACTGTACCTACACCAACGGTAAGACCTTTGGTGGGAACTTTGGACATATTGTTATCGAAAAATCTTGAATTCGCAAGAATTGTATCATAGCAAAGTGATTTAATTCTTGTTCTTGAAGTTAATGAAGAACCGGGCTCATTAAATGCAATATGTCCATCAGGACCTATCCCGCCAAGGAAAAGCTCAATACCTCCTGCTTTGGAAATCTTTTTTTCATATTCAATACATTCCTTTTCAAGGTCAGGCGCATTACCATTTAAAATATTTATGTTTTGTTTAGGAATATCAATATGATTAAAGAGATTATCATACATGAAGAAATGATAGCTTTGTGGATGACTTTCGGGAATACCGACATATTCATCCATGTTGAAAGTAACTACATTCTTAAAAGATATATCACCTGCTTTATGTCTTCTTATAAGTTCCCTGTATGTTGAAATTGGTGAAGAGCCTGTTGGCAATCCCAATACAAAAGGTTTTGCAGGTGTCGGCTTATAATCTTTAATTTTTTTAATTAAATAATCAGCAACCCACTGGCCTGCTTCATTTACGTCTTTTTTTATTAAAATTCTCATGGTAAATAAAATATTATGGTCAATTCCTTATTTCATCAAAAAAGGGTGTTCTTTTTTCTTCAACACATTTTACGGCATACAGATAAAGCGCTGCAGACCATGTTTGCCAATCCTGCCCCATGGCTCTGCCGTCCTGGGCTTTTAGCCATTCATTAAAACCGAAACCAACATTCTTATTTTTGGCTTTTTTTATAATCTTTGTAAGTGTAATGAGCTTTTCTTCTGCAATACTAAACTTCTTGGCAGCAACTAAGGCTGCTACATAAAACCCGCATACAAAAGGCCAAATACCTCCATTATGGTATTCCCCCGGCTTGTTATATATTTCATATCGCACAAGCCAGTCGGGATCCCCAGGCTTAATAAAAGGAAAAAAATTCGGAGGTAGATCAATGTCAAGTTCACCCCTTTTTATCATGCCCGAACATTCCTCTTCGATCCAGGAAATCATTTCCTCAGCCCTTGTGGGTGATGCTATTCCGGAAAGAATGGCGAGGCTGTTACCGAGCAAATCGAACCGTTCGCTGTTATGAATTTTATATGACCAGAAAGCATAGTATGGCTTATGTTTTATCGCAAGACCTTCGCGGACATGGCGGGGCCGTATCCCCCCCGTGATCGTAAACCGCCTTATTTCTTTGCGCATCATATCTGCTCTTCCATGCTGACCCAGGAGCCGGAGGTAACTATATACAATCGTATTAACATATAGGCCATAACCTGGCACCCATTGTTCGTCGCGCCAATCGCTTGTCGGCTGCTGGGCAACCAAGTACCGGTCCGAAGGGCTTTGATACTCCATCCATATCAATGCTTTACGAATAGCATCCTGAAGAAAATCATGCTCACCCGTTACTTTTCTGAACATACCAACACCCAGCAAAAATAATGGAGTAGTATCACTTGATCCACTGTCTTCTTTGTCATGAACAAGCGAAGGGACATGACCGTGTTCTGTTTGATTTTTTGCCAGAGTTTCCAATACTCTCCGTATGTTCTCTATTAGTTTCTGGTTCTCAGAAACAGCAATTCCCAATATGGAAAACATCAAATCTCTCGTATATGGTTCGGGATACCCCCAGCCTGCTGTACGCGGAAGTCCGTGGTATGGTCCGTGGACATTATGAAGTAACACTTCAATAGCTGCCTTCTTAGCCTCTCCTATCTCCTGCCAGTTTGCGGTTCGCATGAATTTAATAATTTATGTTATTCCCAATTTCTCGTTCATAATCTGTACAAACCGTTTTGCGACAATTCGGTAGTCAAAATTTTTCACTACATGCTCTCTGGCTGCTTTGCCCATTTTTTCGCGCAATGCCGAATCAGTCATAAGATCCATCAAATAGTTGGCAATATCATGAACACTTGCACGATAGTCCACTGTCCGTGGATCTTTAAATACAACTCTATGATGGTCTTCAAAGCCCGATTCGTTACCAAGAATTACTTCGTTCACGACAATTTTCTGTGCTACACTAGCCATGAATGCTGTTTTGCCATGTATAAGCGTATCAAGCATTCCCATGGCTTTAATACCTAAAACCGGTTTCTCACAAGCTCCAGCTTCCACTTGCGGCATTCCAAAGCCTTCAAGCCGCGAAGGCGCCGCATATATATCGCAGGCGCTTATCAGGTAAGGCATAAAATTACGTGAAATGACGTTTGTTGTAAAGATGACATTTTTTTCGATGCCTAAGTGTGTCGCCAATTCCAGATCAGCCAGATTTTGAAGCTTGGTTCGCGGCTGGGGCCATACTTTGCAAACATATTTCCAATCGGGAGCTTTAGTATCAATTATGGAAAGCGCCTGCATTACCTCCTGTGCACCTTTTGATGCAGCATCGCCACCCACAGTCAGAATCATTATCTGATCAGGCGAAACCCCCAGCGATTCACGTACGGCCAAAATTTTCGGATCGTCTTTATTGTAAGAGGTAAAAGCATCTGTATCACAACCGATCGGCAGTACTTCAATTTTATCGCTATTAATCCCGTCGCGAACATACATATCCTTTACCCAATTAGATGTTACCATGATTAAAGGAAGAGCATTAAGCACCTCCTGATAGTTGGCAATATAACCATCGGCAACTAACCAGGGGACAGGCTGAACTCCATATCGTTGTGGATGGAGTACCAGATGCGGTGTATGCCCCCAATAACCGACACCAACAACAACATCCGGCTTAAACCAGCGATAGTACCATTCCTTCTCCTGAGGTGATTCGAAATTAACTGCATGAGCATCAATTCCCATTTGAATCAGTCCCCTGTATAGTAAATTCCCCTGAGTTGCAAGCCCACCCGGGGAGGCAGGGTAGTCATATAATACTAATACTTTCATGATAAAATCCCTCCATTATTAACCCATTTTTTAGCATCTAACGGATTTGTAAATTGCCAGAATGATTCTGTCTGCGGTGTTGTTTTTGCTTCAAAACTGTTTTTCCCAAATCCATACGTTTCTGTAATCATGCTGTATTTTTTTAGCCATATTCGTTTAGTAAGTACCCGATAAATAGTAGCGGCCTTTATGGATTTTGGATAATATTCTTTAGCACCATCTTCATAAGCAAAAGTCCAAAGTTCATTTGCAGATATCTTTCCGGCATGCCAAAGTGTAATCACTGCTTTACTTATTTCCTCATGTCTGACATGCCTTGTATATTCTCCATTAGGATTATGGGAAATAATCAGGTCGAAATGCATGGAAGGTAACAACTGAAGTATAGCATGCTCAACTTCTTTTTCATCCAGCGGCTTTTGTTCGGGCCCGTCATCCAGATCGCCCATAAATCCCTTGGCTCCTAAAAGTTTAAGTGTTTGAAAAAATTTAGGGGCACGGTCTCTATCACTTGCTCTACAAAGAGCTATTATATACCAGTTCCATGAAGGATGGCTCAGTATGGTTCCTCCAGCCCATAATGTTTCATCATCGGGGTGAGCTACTATAACGGCAACTGCCTTTGAATTTTTTTTATCCATTACTGCTGCTGCTATTTTGAGTTCTTCAGTTCATTCAGGAGTTCCTTTAAATTAATAGAAGCATAAGTAGAAGCATAGTCTGATATGCCATAAGGAATAATCAAATCATTATTATGAATAATAGAACCACATGAATAAATTACATTAGGCACATATCCTTCCCTTTCTTCAACATTGGGAGCCAATAAAGGCGTCTTTAACCTGCCAATTTCTTTTTCGGGATTATCAAGTTCGAATAAAGATGCCCCTAAAACATATTCTCGCATAGGTCCTACTCCGTGTGATATGACGAGCCAGCCTTCTTCTGTCTGAACAGGTGAGCCGCCATTTCCTATCTGTACCAGATCCCATGGATATTTTGGTTCCTGAATGAGTTTGGCTTCGCTCCAGATATTGATATTATCTGAATAAGCTATATAATTGTTTACGCCGTCTATTCTGCACAACATGGCATATTTATTATTGATTTTTTTGGGAAACAATGCCATTCCTTTGTTCCGTGCAATTTCTCCATTAATGGGTAATACTTTGAAATGATAAAAATTTTTGGTTTCTAATATTTTAGGCAAAATTGTTATGCCATTATAAGCAGTATAGGTAGCATAGTAAGTTACTTCGCCGTTATCTTTTGTGAATTTTACAAAGCGTGCATCTTCAATGCCATTTTTTTCAGTTTCGGAGGTTGGAAAAATAACTCTCTCAGAAATTGCAGAATCAAGTGAAAAATCAAGTTCATAATGAGATTTTGCCAGCCACATCATTTGGTTAAAGCACAATTCATTAGTTGCTGAATGGGGAATTGTTTCTCTTGTTTCTTCTACACATTTTTTTAGTTCGCCATAAGTAAAGCTATTATTAAGTTTGTCTAAAACAAGAGTTGGAGAAATAATATTATTGAAGTTCTTCATTTCATTCAGTTTCTTTGCGAACGATTTTTTATTGTAAATATGCCTTTTGATTCGCTCTGCTTCCGCCAGCATTTTGCCGACAGGTTCAATACTTATGTTATTATCTTTATCAATAATACCTTCACGAAAAACAATTGAGGAAATATGCCCTTCTCCTGTTGCCCTGAAACTCAAAATCACCCTTTTCCCGCCTGGTCCTAATTCCGTTTGATCAGGATGTTCCACAATAGATGGATTAAAAAAAGCTGCTGATTCAATGGAATATTCCATTGTGAAATACGAACCGATAAGTGCTTTTCGCGATTGATCAAGCTTGTCTGGATTTATTTCCAGCTCTTTAAACAAGTGAGACAATTTATTATAATGCCTCTCAAATATCTTTGAAATATTTCTGTGACGTTTAGAATAACCTCTCAGCACACGGTTTAATGTTGTATTTACCTCGTCCTCCGACATAGCTAATACTTTACGGATAATATTTTTGCTTCTTTCATCGGAAGCATAAAGAAAGCGGGCGATTACCCTGCTAGGATCAGGGAGAAATTTACTATCCTTTCTGGTCACAGTAACTTGCATAGTTCTCCGTTTTTATTTTAAATTTAATTTGCAAATATACTATATTCAGAAAAACTTATTCATCAACTTATGCTTGCTGCAGATGGGCGAAAAAATTATCTCGAATTATTCCGTACAGTTATTGCAAATAGTAATACTTTTCCTATTTCTCAGGATTTGCTTACGCAAAACTTTGTATTCATTGTTTTTCCAAATTTCTTTTAACGAGTTTGTATTCAAATTGCCTAATTGGTGGTGAGCATCTTTGTCGAAACAGCAGGGGATAACTTTCCCATCCCAGGTAATTACAAGGGATTGCCACATACGAAGACAACGGTTTTTAATTTCCTTTTTTAATGAATATGTTCCGTCAGCATTTTTATGGTATCGTGCATACTCAGTGTTTGTGGGCATTAGCTGATTTCTATTGTTGTAATCATAAAACTGCGCCGATTTCAATTGCAATTCGTCAACTCCTAAATCCTTTGATAATTCTTGTATTTCTGCGATCCGATGTTCGTTTGTTTTCAGTACGAGAAATTGAAGAATTATGTATGGCCTTTTTATTTTTATTTTTTTCTTCCATGCTACCACATTCCTTATTCCGCTTATTACTTTTTCAAAATCGCCGCCAATACGGTACGAAGAATAGGATTCCTGATCGGTACCATCAAGAGAAATGATCATCCGGTCAAGTCCGGAAATTACCGTTTGACGGGCGTTTTCATTATCAAGGAAATGTCCGTTCGTTGAAGTGGATGTATAGATTTTTTTTGATTTGGCGTATCTGACAAATTCAAAAAAAAATTTATTTAAATATGGTTCGCCCTGGAAGTAAATCATCAGATACATTAAATGTCTTTCTAATAGATTTACGTATTTCTGAAATCCTTGCAAATCAAGTGTTCCTGTTGGCCTTGAAAATTTCTTTAATCCGCTCGGGCATTCGGGACAGCGAAGATTGCAGTTTGTAGTAGCTTCAATGGACGCGCTTAAAGGCATTCCCCAATGAATGGGTCTCCTTAGAATTATAGAAAGATAATAACTCTTGTAAATAAGTGCAGCATTGATAATTTTACTGAAGGTAAGTTTTGATAAGAAGTTTGTAATATCTGAAAATCTTGCTTTCACTGTGAATACCTTATTCAATTTATTCCCCCTTGGCGAAGGGGGTTAGGGGGATTGGGCTTCAAATTTCTATCCATTCAATCCCCCCGACCCCATTTTCTAAGAGGGAGTTTTTTTACAAACTCTAATTAATGTTTTTAGTAAGACTTTTTACGATATAAAATTTATTAAAGAATTGCTTCGCAATTATTCTTAGTACGGTATATGAAGGAATAGCGAGCATCATACCCTGAACCCCGGCAATGCTGCCAGCCACCATAATTACAAGGAAAATTTCGAGCGGATGCGCTTTCACGCTATTGGAATATATTGTCGGCTGAAGCACCATGTCATCTATTAGCTTTACTATCACAAATACTCCGGTCATCTGAAATATCAGCGGCACCATTTGTGTATCGAAATCCATCCCCAGGTTACTTGATAATCCGAGCAAAATTCCAATTAAGCCGCCAATAAGGGGTCCAACATAAGGAATAATATTCATGATACCGGCAAAGAACCCAATCATCAAGGCATTCTTGAATCCAAGTATCCACATGCCGAGCGTGATCAGGCTTATTACCAGCGCCAGTTCAATACAGAGTCCGATAAAATAACGGGTAAGCAAGTGCTTTGATTCTGCTAACACGTGTTTCACTTCACTCTGATGTTCAATAGGAGTAACAGCCATGATCATTTTGAAGAATAAATTTTTATCTTTCAAAAAGAAAAATGTAATAAACGATATTGCAAAAACGGCTACAACCAGGCTTTTTGTAAAGCTAATGATGGAATTAATAAAATTTGAAAACTGCGTGATGCCGACAACAGAAACAAGTTGCGAAGAAATATTTTTAGTGATGTCTTCATCCGGGGACATCATATTATATTGTACAAGCAGATTTTGTAAGTATTTAATAGGTTCATTAAAGCTTTTGGATAAAGTATCTGTATTGATACCTGAAAACAGCTCGGCTTGTTTGGCGATCATTGGAACAATAAGCCAAAATATCAGAAAGACAATAAACATCATGGCAAGCAAGGTAATGAGTGCGCTTAACGCATGTGGGAATTCAAACTTCCTGATTTTAATATTATTCAGTAGTCTTACTAAAGGTTGCCCGATTATTGAAAGCACTGCAGCAACCAGAATGTAAGTTACAATAGCGCTGAAGTACCATAAAAGAAAACCTACAACAATTATGATCGGTATGACTATATACCATTTTTTGTTTTTCATGTTCAGAAGAAATTTAAGGTGTAAAGTTACATATTTTTTTTACCTCTCCTGGTGTCAGTAAATAAAAAATTATTACTTTTACAGTGATAGATTGATAACTAATTTTAAAACTGTTTAGCCATGAAATTAAAATGCTTTTTTTTATCTGTTTTTGTTTTGGGATTTGCATTGGCAAATGCTCAAAGTGTAGTTAAGGGAAATAAAATTATAAACGTTGGAATAGGACTTGGAACAACTTATTATTCCGGTGATTTCTATACCAGCAGTGTGCCTCCCCTTACAGTTTCAATGGAATATATATTCAAAGACGGAGTTGCCGATGGTAAAGGCGCCTGGGGAATAGGGGGTTATTTTGGATATGCTGCATACAAATGGGAACAATATTACCATGGTTATGGTTCATGGGGTTATAGTGCTAACAATGTGTTTATCGGGCCAAGATGTGCTTTTCATTATTCTTTTGTTGATAAACTCGATACTTATGGAGGCATCTTTTTGGGTTATGATGTTGTGAAAGTAAAGGAATTTGGCACTGTTTATCCGGGCTATACTTACATTGCCGGCAACAGTGGTTTTGTGTGGTCATTATATGTTGGCGGGCGTTATTTCTTTTCAGAAAAATTTGCAGGGATGCTTGAATTAGGATATGGTATTTCGTACCTGAATTTAGGCGTTGCTGTTAAATTATAATTTTTTAGCATGAAGTGCTTATATATACTTTGAATGGTCATAATTTGCCTGCCCCCGATTATATAGGGGGGGCTGTTTCAGTCATTCATTATTCCATATTCTATCAAGGGTTTACACTTGGGCAAAGAAAATCCGGAAAAATAGAGTCGCCCCCAGTTCCGTTAGTACATACAAACAAAGTCAATAAATGTAAGAAAAACACCCACACGATGGACCATAACTGCCGCCATAGCAAGTGCCTGAGCAATCCGAAGACCAGTAAGTGCAGTTAGGACTGTAAAGGTAACCATGTTCGGCGCAATGATCCTGACAAGAGTGGGAGTTATTACAGTCACCGGGAACGGCACAAATGACGCAGGTGACATTACACGGAGTGTAGCACCCGCCAGCGCCGTTGCAACGATAGTGGGTGGCGTTACAGAAATTCGGGCCCGTGTTATCAGTTGTAAGATCTCCGTATGAATTCACACACGATGTGCTGGTTGTTCCAACACAGCTTTGACACGCAGGACAGTTTCCTTCCCCGGTATTAGTGTAACCACAGGCTGCAGCGCCGCCTATGCAATTACCGCTGCCGCAATCGCTAGTGCTACACTCATTAGCTATGTCCTGAGCAGATGTTTGATAAGTGATGGTTCCATTGCTTTGACATGTAGTGCAGAGTGAGCCACCATATCCTCCGGGATAAACTGATGCGCTTGCATCATTACAATCAGTTCCTGAAAGCTGAATATCCGCCTTGCATTTCTTCGTTCCTCCTGATGAAGGCGAGTAATGGTCTAAGTCATCATCAACATAACAATAGCCGGAACAACATTCGCTTCCTGTTATACATGTTGATCCATTAGTTAATGTTACTGTAATTACGACATCGGTTGATGTTCCTACACATGTAATTTCGCCATTCGTGTATGAAGGCGTTATTGTGTATGTTGCAGTGCCTGCTGTTGTTCCTGAGTTTGTCAGTGTCTGGACAATACTGCTTCCTGAGCCGTCAGAGTATCCTGTAATTCCGCTGCTTTGTGTTACTGTCCATGCAAAAGTAGTTCCTGAAACATTTGATGTTAATGTTATGCCGGTAACACTGCCATTGCATATCGTCTGTGATGATGGTGTTGCTATAACATTTGGTAGCGGTTTTACAGTAATTACAACATGGGGGGGTGATGTTCCCACACATGTAACTCCGCCATTCGTGTATGAAGGCGTTATTGTGTATGTTGCAGTGCCTGCTGTTGTTCCTGAATTTGTCAGTGTTTGCGCAATGCTGCTTCCCGATCCGTCAGTGGCGCCTGTAACTCCGCTTTGTGCTACTGTCCATGCAAAAGTAGCTCCCGAAACATTCGAGGTCAAAGTAATGTTGGTAGCAGTATTATTGCATATCGTCTGCAATGATGGCAGAGTAACATTAGGTATGGGATTTACCATTACTACAACATTTTGTGTATTGGGAGGACACCCGTTAGCCGTGATGGTGTATACGTAAGTAACATTGATAGATACAAAGGTAGTATTGGTAAGCACTTCACTTACATCACCCGTTCCTGTTGTACCTGCTTCTGTGATGCCTGATATTGTTGCTCTTGACCATGCAAAAGTTGCTCCCGAAGCAGCACTTGCGGCTGTATAGTTAAATATGGTCCCGCTGCAAATGGCTGTTGGTGTTAATGTGCTGCTCATTACAGGTGTTGGATTTACAGTAACTACGACATCGGTTGATGTTCCCGAACAACTATTTGCCGTTGGCGTTATTGTATATGTTGCTGTTCCTGCTGATGTTCCTGTATTTGTAAGCGTCTGTGCAATGCTGCTTCCTGAGCCGTCAGAGGCTCCTGCAACTCCGCTTTGTGCTACTGTCCATGCAAAAGTAGTTCCTGTGACATTGGATGTTAATGTTATGCCGGTAGCGCTGCCACTGCATATCGCTTGCGATGACGGTGTTACTGTAACATT
>Ga0247841_10003907_pt1 | contig 26626 bp, 25 predicted proteins | sample LaCruzMarch2015__2_FD_192410 | JGI IMG/M metagenome (GOLD analysis project Ga0247841, IMG submission 192410) | Freshwater microbial communities from meromictic Lake La Cruz, Castile-La Mancha, Spain - LaCruzMarch2015_18m | ecosystem: Environmental > Aquatic > Freshwater > Lake | place: Spain... | reverse complement strand
TGCGCTTACGAAAGTATGAGCGCTTTGCGGCTTACACTTAGAGAGATTCTTGAGTGTTTTGGAGCCAAAAACTACTCTATAGATTTTTACGGCTATTGATTACAAATTTTCCTATTGATGTACTTATACGTGGGGCAGTTTTTTGGACAGTATACCTAACTCTCGGATAAGGGGCACGGATAAGGCGGATAAGGGCCCAGTGCGGCTTGGCAATGTCGCGTAATCTAGTGGGTGCAAGCCCCACCTGGGTAATCGTGAGCCGCGAGCCCAGTATCGAGCCTTGCGGTGCGCACGGTAACGGGCGTGTCGATGCGTAGGCGCGAAAGCGGCCGAGGTGTAAAGGTAACGGGTGGAGCCGACCTTGAAGGTGTTGAGCCCCGAAAATTTTGGTCGGAGAGTGCCGAGGGTTTTGGCCCGCTCGCAGGCAACGATCCGTATTGCGCCACGGCCAGCGATACGGGTACTCCCCGGGGTCCTGGGCCATGTCGAGCCTGACATTGAGAGTACGCGGTAACCGAGGAGATCCGTGTTTCGGTCCGCTGGAGGTGGGCATCCGCGAACAAGTCTAAATAGCGAGGACGCGGGCAGCGAGACGGAAATAGGGGACGTACCACCAAAAGCCGCCCGACGGTCATCCCCCAGTTGCATCGCTCGCTCAACCCGCCCCTCCGAACACTTCCTCCAAACTCCCGCACTCCAGCACCCGATCCGCCCAAGCCTCAAGTTCGGCCTCGCCGGCTTGCTCCAGGCGTTGATCGACCCACGACGGGAGCGAGCCGAAGCGCCGGGTCAACTGGCGGCGCAGCAGCTTGGCCTCTCCTCTCTGCATCCCTTGTTCCATCCATTCCTGGGTCCAGGTCATGACTCGCTCGGCTAGCATGTCGTTGATCTCCTGCAATTCGTTGAGGTTCGGGATCTCGATCCCGGGCAGCCGCGCCGGGAGCAGCACGCGCTTGAGCCAGACGACGAAGGCGCGGCGCAGTCCGGCGTTCTCCGGTCCGGCCAGCCATTCGACGAGACACCCGACCACCCGTTGGATGTTCTCAGGAGCGCGGGCGTTCTCCAGCCGGAACAGGGCGGCGGCAGCGTTTGGCAGACTCTCTAAATCGGCCTCGCGGTAACGGTGCTCTTCCAACAAAAGATAGCGGATCTGCGGCTGCCAGCGCACCAGTTGCGGGGGCAGGCTGGGGTCGAGCATATCCGCCAGGTCGGTCTTGGCGGTCCAAGGGTCCGAGCCGTTGTAGATAACCACCGGCAACACGGGCGGCAGCGGATCGCCGGGGCCGATCTCGCCGGACTTGAGCAGATCCTCATAGAGCAGGCCCACGTAGGTCAGGAGTCGCACGGCCATGGCGCGGTCGACGGTGGACTGAAACTCCAGGATCAGGTACAGGTAGAGCCAGCACTCGCGCCCGTCTTGGACGATCCGCAGACGCCAGATCACGTCGTCTTCGTGCTCGCGCAGGTCCTGGGTGATGCCGCTCTCGCGCACCCGCTGCAAGGTATCCAGGTCCAGCCCCGCGGCCCAGTCCTCGTGCACGAAGGCACGGATCAGGTCGGCGACCATCTCGCGGTGGGAGAACAGGAGCTTGTAGGAGGAATCGCGCTGGGCCATCGCGGGGCGGTCCCTGGGGTGTTCAGCGGGGGGAGGATACCCAATCGCGGGGGTTGGCGCAGCATCCGGGAGCGACATTCACTCTCCGTGCCCGGCGCCGCTCAATATCGTGGACAGTCGAGCCCTTAGACATTGGACCCAACGCGCACCCTCAACATTTCGATGAGTTGCCGGAAATCCGCGGGCTGTCGGTCGACCGTAAGCCCCAACAGTCCTTTGGCGATCTCTTTACTCTGCTCTTTCCCTTGTAAGGTTCTTCCATCTCTGGCGACCACCTGGAAACACGGTCCCGCGATGCAACGAAAAACCTCTTTTCCCGACATGCGATCAAGCCAGCTGCCAGTGCCATATTCGAGAGGGAAAACGCCTCCGCTGAGATCGTCGACAAACGTCGAGTAACTCATCGCGACCGCGTCCTTGGACAGCGTTTCAACCACCGACGTTGCCTTCTCGAGTAGCGCGGATAACTCTTCCAATCGCTTTGCACCATCACGCTGCGTGCGAAACTCGTTCGGGTTACCGAAATGGCTGGCAAATGGCTTGCGAACCTGCCGGTTCAGCGCCAGCAAGGCCAGATTGGCTGCGTCGAGAAATAGACGCCGATTACACTCCTTCAGAATACGTCGCCGTAGCTCGACCTCATCAATTCTGAGGTGCGGAGATCGGACGAGATAGTCCGGATCGATAAAATAGTTCTCAAGCTCCCGCTTGCGCCATATAATGACATTATGAGTATCCGGATTAGGAAAATCCGACCAAGAGCGCTCGGCCTCATCATCCTCCTGATCGTCCCGATCAATCAAAAAATAGTAGGACGGGTGGTGGTGAATTAACGCCTGCGCGGCGCTGCGCACATTGTCGCAGTGGCCCATCGGCTTCACGTCGATCTGCACAAGATCGTTTATGCGCAGCAACTCCCGGATAACAACTGGATCGATCTCCTCGTCTTTGCTGCCCTCGACGAAGACCGTGTGTTTGGCACTTTGAAGAACAATAGACGCATCACCGCCTATCTTTGTCTTCATGCTTCTTCCTCGAGGTCGTCCGGGACCAGCACTGCGCGACGCGATTCATCGACAGACCGGAAGATTTCCTCGGAGTGCGTCGTTAGAATATACTGGTTACGGGGCGCCAGTCTGAGCAATTGCTCCACGAAATCCGCATGCCACTCGGCATTCAGGTGCAACTCAGGCTCATCGATCAACACGATCCCGGGACGCTTGTCCGTATTGCGCCAGATCAGGAACAGGGTTGCGATCATTTCTTTCTGACCAGAGCTCAATCCATCGAAGGAAAATGAGTCAGAGGAATTGCTGGGCTTAATTCGAATTGCAACTCTGTTATCAGGTAACGGCCGCAGTTTTTCAATGCGCCCCCCGCAATAACGTTCAATCAAGCTATTCAAGGTAGCAAGCACAATTACGGACTCGCTGTCATCTAGCCCCTCAAACAAAGACGCCTTACCCATTAACGATCGCAGGATCTCCAACTTGAAGGCGCTGACCGGTGTCATCAGACCGCGTGTCGCCAGACGACGCGCAATCCGTAAAGACTGGTTGCGGCTATATTCCTCAGCCATCATGCCAAGCTCGGGATTCGATTCCTGGACCTTGCGATAGCTGTTGAAATGCAATAGCGGCGGCAGAATCAACGGCTCGCTTGAGAGCGCCAAGATGCTGCTCAATGCCTGCTCAAGCCCCCCCAAGCGCAACTGAGCGAAATCGTCCTTGGGCCACAATGCATCCCCAGAGACGGCGGGATCGCCGAAACCTTCTGCTGTGATGCTTAGCGTAACCTTGCATTTCTTGCTGCCTTGCTCGAATTCGCCTGCGATGATGGCTTTCTGGCGACCAGCTTTCACCAACAGGCTAGAAAGATCCAGCAGCGATTCGCTCTCGGGGTACCGCTGACGTTTCATCTGGCCCACGGCTCCGGCCACCATCAGCAGCGAACAGCATTCCAGTACGGACGTCTTTCCGCCACCGTTCTTGCTGCCGAGAACCAGTATGTCCAAATCTCCGTCCATGAGCGGTGGCGGAAACTCGATCTCTAAGCGATCAAGTCTCTTGTAATTCTCGATACTCAAGCGGCTGAGCCTGATTCCAGTCGATGACGAGGAGGTCTTCTTGGCCATGGTTATACGCTGCTGGAGAAAGCGAAATCAGACGACCGGGCGCCACCGAGGGGAAGATCGAAGCACAGAGGGTTCGACGAGCCACGGTCAAGCCGTGGTCGCTTCGACACGCAGATCAGGACTCACATCAAGCATCTGGGAAGACGCACACAAGCATCTACGCCGCGCACGGACGGCGGCAACCTCGGCGGCGATGTCGTCCTCGGTAAGCGGGGAACCCTCGGCGTCGCGCAGTCGCCGCATGGCGTCGAGTAGCTTCCTACCCGCCTCGCGGCGGACCGCCTCCTCGATCAGTCGCTCGATTCCGCGCTGCGTCAACAACCCGGCATCCAGCGCCTCGCGGGCAACCCGATCGGAGAGGGTAATTTTCAGGTCGAGTGTCTGCATGGGACGGCCGTTCGGTGGGCTTGGCGATGGATCGATTGTACCCCGTGCGAGCCCGCGCAGTTGAGCCTGGGCAATCCCAAACCGCCTGTCGGCGATTGGCCGACCGAAGGCCGACGCCCCGGGGACTGGCGCCCCCGGGCAGCGGACAGCGGGCAGCGGGTCAAACCCGCAGCAACAACCGCGCCGGCTCCTCCAACGCCTCCTTGATCGTCACCAAAAACTGCACCGCATCCCGCCCATCGATGATCCGATGGTCATAGGTCAGCGCCAGATACATCATGGGCGCGATGACCACCTGCCCGTTCTCGGCAATCGGTCGCTCTTGGGTCTTGTGCATCCCCAGGATCGCGCTCTGAGGCGGATTCAGAATCGGCGTGGACAGCAGTGAGCCAAAGATGCCGCCATTGGTGATGGAGAAGGTGCCGCCGGTGAGGTCCTCGAAGCTCAGAGACCCGTCTTTGGCCTTCTTACCGAAGTCGGCGATGCCCTGCTCGATGTCGGCCATGCTGAGCTGGTCGCAGTTGCGCAGGATGGGGACCACCAGGCCGCGCGGGGAGGACACGGCGATGCCGATGTCGTAATAGCCGTGGTAGAGGATGTCGTTGCCGTCCACCGAGGCGTTGATGACTGGGAAGCGCTGCAGGGCCTCGACCGCGGCCTTGACGAAGAAGGACATGAAGCCCAGCCGCACCCCGTGGGACTTCTCGAACTGGTCCTTGTAGCGGTTGCGCAGTTCGATGACCGAGCTTAGGTTCACCTCGTTGAAGGTGGTGAGCATGGCGGCGTTCTGTTGCGCCTGGAGCAGGCGCTCGGCCACCCGTGCCCGCAGCCGGGTCATGGGCACGCGCTGCTCGGGCCGGCCGACTTCGCCGGTGAGGCCCGGGGCGCTCTGCGCGCGGATCGGGACGATGTCGGGGTCGCGCTCCGGCGCGGCCTTGTCGCGCTCGTCCAGGTAGGCGACGACGTCGGCCTTCTGCACCCGGCCGTCGCGACCGCTGCCGGGGATCTGGGCGGGGTCCAGGTTCATCTCCTTGACCAGGCGGCGGGCGGCGGGGGCGAGCACGTCGTCGGCCTTGGCCGCAGCACCGGCGGCACCAGCCGGAGTGGACACCGCCGCCGTGGGGGCGACGGGCAACGCCGCAGCGACGGCCGCGATGGCGGCAGCATCGGTCTCGATGACCGCCAGCACGGTGGCGGCGGTGACCAGGGTGCCGACCGGGGCGGCGATGGCGCCGAGCACGCCGTCGGCCGGGGCCGGGACTTCCAGGACGACCTTGTCCGTCTCCAGGTCGACCAGGTTCTCGTTCTTCTTCACTAGCTGCCCCGGTTCCTTGTGCCAGGCCAGGACGGTCGCGTCGGCCACGGACTCGGGGAGGGCGGGGACTCTGACTTCACTACTCATTGGTGGGGGGTCCTAGGATTCATGCTCGGGTTGGAATGGCCGGTCAGGGCCTCGTCGATCAGACGCTCGTGCTGTTCGGCGTGGGCGGCGTGATGGCCCACGGCGGGCGCGGCGGAGGACGGCCGGCCCACATACTGGGGCCAGGTGCCCTCCGGGAGCAGGTCATGGAGGCGGTGTTTGATCTGGTCCCAGGCGCCCTGGTTCTTGGCCTCCTCCTGGCACCAGATGATCTGCGCGCCGACCGGATAGGCGGCCAGGGCGGCGACGAACTGGCCCTTGGGGAAGGGGTAGAGCTGTTCAATGCGGATGATGGCACAACTGGTCAAGGCCTGCGCGCGCCGCGCCTCCAGCAGATCATAGTAGACCTTGCCGCTGCAGAAGATGACGCGCTCCACCCCGGCGGGGTCGATGGCGTCGGTCTCCGGGATGACGGTCTGGAACTGGCCGGCGGCGAGTTCGTCCAGCGCACTGACTGCGAGCCGATGCCGCAGCAGGCTCTTGGGGGTCATCACGATCAGCGGCTTGCGATAGTCGCGGACCATCTGGCGGCGCAGCAGGTGGAACATCTGGGCCGGGGTGGTGGGGACGCAGACCTGGATGTTGTGCTCGGAGCAGAGCTGGAGATAGCGCTCCAGACGGGCCGAGGAGTGTTCGGCCCCCTGTCCTTCCAGGCCGTGGGGCAGCAGCATGGTCAGGCCGCAGGCGAGCCCCCACTTGGTCCCGGCGGAGGTGATGAACTGGTCGATGACCACCTGGGCGCCGTTGGCGAAGTCGCCGAACTGGGCCTCCCACAGGGTGAGCCCGTGGGGCTCGGCGGTGGCGAAGCCGTACTCGAACCCCAGGACCGCCTCCTCGGAGAGGATGGAGTCGATGGCGATGAAGGGCCCCTGGTGCTCACTCACATGCTGGAGCGGGGTGTAGGACTCACCGGTGCGCTGGTCGTGGACCTTGGCGTGGCGATGCACGAAGGTGCCGCGCCCGCAGTCCTGGCCCGACAGGCGCACCGGGGTTCCGGCCTCGACCAGCGTGGCATAGGCGAGGTTCTCCGCCATGCCCCAGTTGAGCAACTGCTCGCCCGCGGCCATCTTGTGCCGCTCCTCCCAGACCTTGACCACTCGCGGGTGCAGCTCGAAGCCCGTCGGCAGGCGCAGCAGCACCTCCCCCAGGGCCTGGAGCTTGGGCAACGGCACGCCGGTGTCGATGGCCTGGTCCCAGTGTTCACTCTGGCAGTGCGACCAGTCTACCCGATAGGCGTTGTCCAGCCCGCACAGGACCGGCCGGGCTACCACCACGCCCTGCTCGATGGAGCGGCGATAGTCCTCCACCAGGGCCTCGGCATCCTCCGGGGACATGACGGTGGCGGCGGCGAGCCGCTGCGCATAGAGGCTGCGCGCGGTGGGGCGGGCGGCGATCTTCTGGTACATCATGGGCTGGGTCACGGCCGGTTCGTCGGCCTCGTTGTGGCCCAGGCGGCGGTAGCAGAGCAGGTCGATGACGATGTCCTTGTGGAACTCGTTGCGGTAGTCGAGCGCCATGCGGGTGACGAAGATCACCGCCTCCGGGTCGTCGCCGTTGACGTGGAAGACCGGGGCCTGGACCAGCTTGGCGATATCCGTGCAATAGGGGCTGGAGCGGGCGTCGAGCGGGTGGCTGGTGGTGAAGCCGATCTGGTTGTTGATGACGATGTGCACGGTCCCGCCGGTGGAATAGCTGCGGGTCTGGGACAGTTGCAGGGTCTCCATCACCACGCCCTGGCCGGCGAAGGCGGCGTCGCCGTGGATCAGCACCGGCAGGACCTGATCCCCGGTCTTGTCGCGGCGGCGGCGCTGGCGGGCGCGCACCGAGCCCTCGATCACCGGGTTGATGATCTCCAGGTGCGAGGGGTTGAAGCCGAGCGCCAGGTGCACGGCGCCGCCGGGGGTGTCCACGTCGGTGGCGAAGCCCAGGTGATATTTCACGTCGCCCGCCATCTTGTGCGCGTCCATGGGGACGCGCCCCTCGAACTCGTCGAACATCGCCTGGGGCGGCTTGCCGAAGATGTTGGTCAGGACGTTGAGGCGCCCGCGGTGGGCCATGCCGATCACGACCTCCTTCTGGCCCTTGCGCCCGGCGCGCTGGATCAGTTCATCCAGGAGCGGGATCAAGGCCTCCCCGCCTTCGAGCGAGAAGCGCTTCTGGCCGACGTAGCGCTGGTGCAGGTATTTCTCGATGCCCTCGGCGGCGGTCAGCAGGAAGAGGATCCAGCGCCGATCCGCGGTCTCCAGTTCCGGGGTCGCCCGGTAGGTCTCCAGACGCTTCTGAATCCAGCGCTTTTCCGTCGTGCTGGTGATATACATGTACTCGGAGCCGACCGGCCCGCAGTAGATCCGCTGCAACAGGGCGATAATGTCGCGCAGCTTCATGCGGTCCGGGGCGCAGAGTGAGCCGGTGTGGAAGACCAGATCCAGATCGTCGGCGCTGAAGTGATGATAGTCGGGGTCGAGATCCTGGATGCGGGGCTTCTCGCGCAACTGGATCGGGTCCGTGTCCGCGACCTGGTGGCCGCGGAAGCGGTAGGCGTTGATCAGGCGCAGCACCGCCGCCTGCTTCGCGGCCGCCGCGGGTTCCAGGTGCGCGGTGGTGGGGCGGTGCGCCCGCGCGCGGCTCTCGTGGGCGAGGCGCACGAAGTTCTCGCGTACCGGGCCGTGGGGGATCTCCCCCTGGACCGGGCGGGCGGGGGCCGAGGCGGCATCCGGGGCGGCGGGCAGTGGCTCGTTGGCCGCCTCGCGCATGGCATCGAAGCGGACCCGCCAGGCGCGGTCCACCCGCTCGGGGTCCTGCAGGTAGCGCTCGTAGAGGTCTTCGATGAAGGCCGCGTTGCCCCCGTACAGGGCCCCGGAGGCACGGAACAGTTCAAGGATTGCGCTCATACTCGGTATCGATCGGCCCCGGTGGCTGCTGAGGATGGGAGGTCGGTTGTTTATAGCACAGGCCAGATTGGGGTCGCATAAGTTGTTTGACGCGCCCCGAAACACGACAATACCACGTCACCCTGCCCCGCACCGGGCTCCACCAGGCCCGCCGGCGGGCCCGGCACCGGCCACTGAACCGGCATCACTCACCCCCGAATAACATGGTCAATCCGGAGTCCGCGGTCAACGAGGAACGTCAGCGCCACCGGGTTCGCCTGGCCCGGCTGGAGGCGGATATTGCCTACTTCCAGGCGCGCCTGGAGATGATCGGCGAACCGAGCAGCACCAACCAGAGCGCCCAGCGCAAGGTTTTCAAACTCTTGCATAAGTTTACCGGCACCAAGGTCCTGCAGGCCAAGCGTGAATACTCGGAGTTGCGCTGAGTGTGCACGCTCGTGATCCTGCGGCGCCCGGGCCACGACTGGCCGGTCCGGCTCGCCGCCAACCGCGACGAGCAGCAGGGGCGCCCCTGCGCGCCCCCGGCACGGCACTGGCCGGACCGCCCCGAGGTGGTGGCGGGACTCGATTGCACGGCCGGCGGCAGTTGGCTCGGCCTCAACGACCACGGGCTCATCGCCGCCGTCATGAACCGTACCGGTACCCTCGGACCCGCGGCCGGCAAGCGCAGCCGCGGTGAACTGGTCCTGGAGGCCCTGGACCACGCGGAGGCCGACGCGGCCGCCGGGGCCCTGGCCGACCTGAATCCGGACGCCTACCGCGCCTTCAACTTGCTGCTGGCCGACCCCCGGCGCGCCTATTGGCTACGCCACGCGGGCGACGGACCGATCCGCGTCCACCCGATCCCGCCCGGCCTGCACCTGCTGAGCGCCACGGATTTGGACGACCCCGGGCACCCGCGCATCGCGCACAATGGCCCGCGCTTCCTGGCCGCCGACGCCCCGCGGCCCGCGGCCGACGACTGGGCCGCCTGGAAGACCCTGCTCGCCGGTACGCACTACCCCGAGTCCCTGGGTCCGGAGGCGGCCATGGTCGTGGCGCGCCCGGACGGGTTCGGCACCCGCTCCAGTGCCTTGATTGCGCTCCCGGCCTTTCCCAGCCGTACCACGCCGCCCCGCTGGCTCCACGCCGAAGGCCGGCCGGACCGCACGCCCTTCCTGCCCGTCGCGCTGGACCCGGCCGCGTAGGGTCCGCTGTGCGGACCGTGTACAGCCAACCCTAAACAACGCATGCAATCGTTGTCGTTGTCGTTGTCGTAATCGAAAACGTGATGCGATTTGAACGGAAGCCGTTCGACGTCGATCGGGTTTCGTCTTGCAAAGCTCGACGTGTAAGGGTTCAGCCCCCTGGGGTGTCGGCCGACGCCGCTCGCAAGCCCCTGATCCACGGCTTCGAGCGTCGGCTCTAATCCCGATTACGATTACGATTACGACAACGACCGCGAGGCCGGCGCTCACTCCAACCGGTAGCGCTCCTTCATATCCAGATAGACCAGATTGGAGACGGCGCGGATGGCGTTGCTGCGCCGCGTGATCCAACTGGCGTAGTTCTTGGCGCTGTCCGGCCGCTCGATGATGCCGACGAAGACATAGGGCACCCGTCGGCCGGTCAGGCTGCGCGCCTCGATGATGCCCATGTCGCCGCACAGTTGCGAGGTGGAGCCGGTCTTGTCGTAGACCCGCACCGAGTCCGGCATGGCATCCACCCCTTGGCAGATGCGGTCGCGGTTGGGCAAGGCCATCAGTGCCTTCAGTTCCCCGCTGTAGGGGAGGCGGTCCTGCCAGAGTGAGATCAGGAAGCGGGTGTAGTCGTTGGCGGAGGCGAGGTTGCGAAAGGTCCGGCCGTTGGCGGGGATCTTCTCGACCACCCGGGTCTGCTGAAAGACCGTCGGCGCATTCGTCTTCAGGACGACCTCCACGTCGCGCGGCCCGCGCCCGCTGGAGTGGCCGCTCACCAGATCGATGAGCGCGTTGGTGGCGCCGTTGTGGCTGTGCCGGATCGAGCGCTCCATGATGTCGTGCACGTCCTCGGTGAAGCGCACGCGCCCGCGCGAGTTCTTGACCTCGAAGAAATAGGCCTGGGCGACGAAGGGCTTGATCATGCTCGCGGCCTGGCGCGGGGCGTCTTCGTTGATCGCCACCAGCTTCTTGCCGGTCGTGAGGTCGTAGACAGACCAAGCGGTGCGCTCGCTTGCCCCGAGCAGACCCTCGGCCTTCATCCGACTCAGCAGGCTGGTGACCTGGCGCTGCATCCCGGTGGCGGCATAGTCGGCCCGGGCGAAGCTCGGTGCGCCGCACAGCAGACCGGCCGAGGTGGCGACCAGAGCCGAGAGAAACTCCCGTCGACTGAGAAAGAAGTGGCGGTTGAACAGGTGCGGATGATCGCTGTCGGACGCGTGCTCGTACATCCTCGGATTCCCCCAAAGTCGTCATTTGCGCCGCCGCGGGGCAGGGCCGGTCCGGTCCGGTCCGCTCATGCGGGCCTGTGCCTCAGCGGTCCGCGCGGGCCCGTACGGCCTGCGCAAGACACCCGTGCCGCGATGGCAATCGGCTCAAAGCATAGGCGGATATCGCGCCGATAGCAAGGGTACAAGCCACGCGAAATTCCTGACAAGTCAGACGCATCTAGCGACTGCTTCAAGCAGTGCCGCAGGCTTGGTCCGGCCCTGCGGCGCCGTTCAGCGCGGCAGATAGTAGCCGGCGGCCGCCGCCAGGATACCGATCAGGGCCGCCGCCAGGACCGCGAGGTAGACGAAAGTCAGGCTGGTGCGGACCTGCCGTGTCATGGTGTCGGCAATCCGCTGGGCGCGGATGACGGCACCTTCGGCGGCGTCGCTCGCCTCACGCCGGGCCACTTCCTTGGCCTTGGTGGTAATGGCGCCGTCGAGCCCAGCCAGCCGCTCGTCGGGCCGCCCCGCGGCCGCCGCCCCCGCGGCGGAGAACTCACGCAGGTACTGATCGACCAGGTCCATGATCTGGCCGCGCTCCACCTCGATCTCAGCCCGCACCAGATCGGGCAGGGTCTCCTGCACCAGACGGGCGGAGGCGGCCTCCAGTTCGGCGCTGGTGCGCCCGGCCTGGGTCCCGATGGCGCCCTCACATTCGGTCACGAGACGCGCCTCGAGCGCCGCCCGCAGTTCGGTCAGCCGCGCCTCAATGAGTTGCCGGGACTGTGCCGCCAGACGCTCGGCGAGGCCGAGTTCCAGGTCACGCAGCAACGGCTCGATCAACCCGGCCAGACGCGTCTCGATACGTTCATCGACGAGTCCGCCGGCGCGCTGCTCGATCAGCCGCGCCAGATCCGGTGCCGGTTCCGGGGTAATCTTGGGGACGATCTGGAACAGGGGTCGACTCGCCACTGGGGGGTCCGTGCGGCTAGGGAGCGGCGGCCCGGCGCTCGCGGCGCGCAACCGCTCGAGCAGGTCCGGAAGTTTCTCCGCGGCCGCCGACTTCGGTAGAATCCCGACTGCGCCTCGCGCCTGGGCCGCCGCGGTGAACTCCGCGTCCTCCTGGGAGGTACACATCACCACCGGGAGCGACGCGGTGCGGGGGTCGGCCCGGATGACCGCGAGAGCCTCAAAGCCGTTGAGCCCTGGCATCATGTGATCCATTAGGACGGCATCGGGCAGGTCGCTCTTCAGCAACTCGAAGGCGGCCTCCGCGGACGGCGCGGTTTCGACCTCGACGCCGTAGCGCTGAAGCTGGAGGCGCAAGGCGTAGCGGGCGGACTTGGAATCATCGACCAACAGAATCTTCATTAGGTCCCTGGTAAGTCAAGTGGGCTCGTCGGCAGCGGGACAGGCCCGAAAACCGCCTGGGAGTGTAATGAAGGCCGGAGCAAAGCGCCATGCCCGAGGGGTCCGTCGACTTCGAGATGCTCGATTGCGTGGAACAGGTGGCCGCCCGGGCCGCCGGTGTTATCCTGTCTGCGGCGGCGACTGCGATCACCGCGCATGGACGCTTTCACCTGGTCCTGGCGGGTGGGGGTACGCCCATCGCCGCCTACACACGGCTCGTCGGCGCGGCAGCCGACTGGGCGCGCTGGCACATCTTCTTCGGCGATGAGCGCTGCCTGCCGGCCGCCGATCCGGGGCGCAACAGCTTGGCCGCCGCGCGCGCCCTGCTCGACCGGGTCCCGATCCCCGCGCAACAGGTGCACCCGATCGCCGCCGAGCACGGTGCCGTGGTTGCGGCCGCCGCCTATCAGGCGACCCTGGAACCGCAACTCCCGTTCGATCTCGTCCTGCTCGGCATGGGGGAGGACGGGCACACCGCCAGCCTCTTCCCCGGCCATGCAGTCCCCGAGGTGCCTTTGGTCATCCCCGTGTCACACGCGCCTAAGCCCCCGTCTGAGCGGGTGTCGCTGACTCCCAAGGCCTTGGCCGCGACCCACGCGATGCTGATCCTGGTCACCGGGGCGGGCAAGGCGGCGGCCCTGGCCGCCTGGCGCACCGGCGCCGCGCTGCCGGTCGCCCGGGTCGCCGCCCTGGGGGCGGCTCGGGTCCTGCTCGATCGGGCCGCGGCCGGCACCGCCGAAACCGGGTCGTCGGCACCGATTGGTAATGGGCATTAGTCCGCGCAGCATGAAATGGGAGCAGTAATGAATCTCTACGCGGCGATCCCCCTCGCCCTGCATGAATTGGCCAGCACGATGTGGATCGGCGGCATGTTCTTCGCCCTCGTCGCCCTGCGGCCCACACTGAAAACCGTGGCCGACCCGGCCTTGCGCATCCGCCTTGCCATCGGGAGTTTCCGGCGCTTCTTCCCCTGGGTCTGGGGGGCGATTGCGACCCTCTGGATCAGCGGGTTCTGGATCGGCATCGCCGCCCACGGCAATCGGGTCGCCCTGCACGTGCACCTCATGATGGGCATTGCGCTGATCATGACGCTGATCTTCGCCTGGCTGTTCGTCTTCCCCTACCGCCAGATGATCCGCCTCGCCACCGGTTACGAGAACTGGGGCTGGGCCGGGGCCAAGCTCGCCCTGGTGCGCCGACTGATGGCCGTGAACCTGGGGCTTGGCGTACTTAATGTAGTCATCGCCACGACTGGACCGACATTGGTTCCGGTGCTGCACTCACTCTTCAAGGGCTAAGGGTCGCCGGCGAGCGCCGTGCGCTCGCCACCCGAGCGGGCCGACGCCCGGGCGCCCGGCGACGCAGCCAGGCATAGAGCCCCGTCACGGTCACTACCATCAGGACCAGGGCGGAGATCAGATTGAGCACGCCCGACCAGGCGCCGGCCCAGGTACCTTCGTGCACCTCATTTACCCAGCTCGCCCCGCCGGTGGGCGCGACCCGGCCGTCGGACTGGACCAGGTAGACCTGCTCGCCCGCGGCCTCGGTCGTCTTGACCATGGCACTGCCGGCCTGAAAGCGCCGCGCCATGACCAGTTGGCCGTCGGCCGACAGCGGCACGGCGCCGATCGCTCGCGCCAGTGAGATGGGCGCACCGGGTTCGATGACGGGGAACGCCGGCTTGCCGACGTGCAGGATCATCAGCACGCCCGTAACCGGCAAGAGCGCAACCAGCGGCAACCCGAACCAGCCCAGGCCGCGGTGCCAGCCCCCGAGCGTGTTGCGCAGCTTGGGCAGGCCGAACAGGAGTCCGGCGACCAGGAGCGCGACCATGGCGTAGGTAGCGATCTCGACCAGCACGCCGACACCGATCAGCAGGTTCTTGTGGAGGTTGAGCGCAACGGCGAACAGGTCGAAGCCCTGATTGACCGCGGCCGTCCGCGTCGCGACGTCGAAGGTGCCCGCCACGGCGGGGTCTGTGGACTTCAGGTTGAGGGATCGGCCATCAGACGAGACACTGACCGCGGTCGCCCGGCCGGCCGGATCGATGGTGTCGAGCGCCGCGGCAACGGCAACGGCGCTGACCCGCTCGGAAGGCGCGACGGCCGCGGTGCCCAGGATCGGTTTGAAGGCCAGGATCGCCCCGGATAGCAGGATGAGCAGGAAGACGGGGGCCAACGTCAGGGCCACCCAGCGATGCGCGATCAGGAGCGGGCGCTTGAGTTGTTTCGGAAACATGGGTTGAAGTCCCGTGGCTTGGTTGAACAGTCATTTCCGCCGCTGTGGCGGGATGTGCCGTAACCTTAGCCGGGATCTCCGTTAACCCGGGTTAGCCTTGTGTAAAGACAGGTAAAGATTTGAAAGAGCAGGTTAAAGCCCTTGGTTTTCAAGCGCGGATGGCGATGATGGTCGACTCCTAATGACAATTGCAGCGGGTGGCGGCGATGACGCAGGTCCTCTTGGTCGATGACGACCGCGAACTGGGCGAGATGCTGACGGAGTATCTCGAGCGGGAGGGTTTTTCGGCCACCGCCGTGCAGGACGGCGAGACCGGGGTCCGTGAGGCCCTGGCGGGCGGGTACGCCATCGTGGTGCTGGACGTGATGATGCCGGGCTTGAGCGGCATCGAGGTGCTGCGCCGCATCCGGGCCCAGGACCGCCGCCTTCCGGTGCTGATGCTCACGGCCAGGGGCGACGACGTGGACCGCATCGTCGGCCTCGAACTCGGCGCGGACGATTACGTACCCAAACCCTGCACGCCGCGCGAGCTGGTGGCGCGCATCCGGGCGATCCTGCGGCGCACGGAGATCCAGGATCCGGCCGGTGCCTCGTCCGGACCCTTGACGGTCGGGGCTCTGACGCTGTGGCCGCAACGGCGCGGCCTGGAGTGGCACGGGGAACCCCTGGAACTCACCAGTACCGAGTTCAATCTCCTGGAGGTGCTCCTGCGCCATGCCGGCCGGGTGGTGAGTAAACAAGAACTCTCGCAGCAGGCCCTGGGCCGCCCCCTGGCCCGTTACGACCGCGGCATCGACGTGCACCTGAGCAGTATCCGGCACAAACTCGGACTCGATAGCGAGGGGCGCTCGCCGATTCAGACGGTCCGTGGGGCTGGCTACCAGTTCGTCCGGGAGTAAGGGCGATGGGGCGTCTGTTCTGGAAGTTCTTCCTCGCCTTTTGGCTGGCGCTGCTCGCGGCCAGCCTGGGCGTGGGCACTGCGGTCTGGCTCCACCAGCAGGCGCTCGCGCAGCGCGGGGATGAGTTGGCGGGCGGACCCCGGGCCGCTTTTCTGGTGTCGGCGGCGGCGACGGTCTTTCGGCATGGCGGCACCGCGGCGCTGCGCGATTACCTGGAGGAATCGCTGGCCCTGCATCGCGGCGCCCATGTCTATGTCGTCGATGATACCGGGCATGAACTGCTGGGGCGCCCAGTCCCCTTGGACTTGCCGGCGCAGGCGCGCCGCTTGGTGCAGGAGGATCGGGAACCGCGCATTGCCCGACTGGAACGGGTCGCCGGACGCGACTATCTGTTCTTCCTGCCAACCAACGGCCGCGAGCCGCTCCACCATCTGCCGCTCGGCCTGCCGGTAGGCATCGGCATCCTGGCGAGCATCGCCTTCAGTGCCTTACTGGCGTGGTATCTGTCGACCCCCATCCGCCACTTGCGCGGTGCCTTCGATGCGGTGGCGGCGGGTAAGCTCGATACGCGTATCGGCGTACACATGGGGCGGCGGCGCGACGAGATCGCCGATCTTGGACGCGATTTCGATCATATGGCCGGGCAATTGCAAACCCTGGTCGGCTCCCAACGGCGGCTGTTGCACGATGTCTCCCATGAGCTGCGCTCGCCCTTGGCGCGTCTGGAAGCGGCCATCGGCTTGGCGCGGCAGCGACCCGACAAGCTCGATAACACGCTCGATCGCATCGAACGCGAAGCGGTGCGACTCGATCAACTGGTCGGCGAACTCCTGACCCTGTCGCGCATGCAGGCGGGGATGGCGAGGGCCGCGGACGAGGAGATCGACCTGGTCGAACTGGTGCAGGAGGTCGCGCTGGATGCCCGCTTCGAGGCGCAGCCGTCCGGGCGCGAGGTCGGATTCGTCGGGGCGGGCGAGGTGCTGGTCATCGCCAACGTCGAACTCTTGCACCGCGCCCTCGAGAATGTGGTCCGCAATGCCGTGAAGTTCACGGACGTTGGGACCACAGTCGAGGTCGAAATCACCGGCTCCAGCGATCTCAAGCGGGTACTCGTGACCGTTTCAGACCGCGGACCCGGGGTGCCCGAAGGCGAATTGCACGCCATTTTCGAGCCGTTTTTCCGTAGCGAGACCAGGTCCCAGACCGCCGGCTTTGGCCTGGGGCTCGCCATCGCCCAGCGGGCCATCGCGGCGCATGGCGGGCGGATCCGCGCCCGCAACCGCCCGGGTGGCGGCTTGCAGGTCGAGATCCTGCTGCCGGCGGTCGCGTCCTGCGGGGCGCTGCCGGTGTGAGGAGTACCGCGGGCGGCGGCGCCGGTCTCGGCATGGCTGACGATTCGAAAACGGATGCGGACTCGGCCCCGATATCGCATTATCCTAATAAGAGCAGTCAGCTATCAGCACTTAGCTTTGCGTGTCAAGATCTTCTGACCACACGTCGCATCACCTGTCGGGTGGGCGCCTGCGGCCCCAAGACGGCTCGTAAGCTACTGCTGCACTTATGGCTGACGGCTGACTGCTCTTTCCAGGATCATTCGTCGTACGGCCCCAATTTCCCCGACCCCTGTGCCCACCAGCCACCACCGGAGATGACAATGAAAGCCAAAGCCGCCGTTGCCTGGGAGCCTGCGCGCCCCCTGTCCATCGAAGAGATCGACGTCGAGGGCCCAAAGGAAGGCGAGGTCCTGCTGAAGGTGGTGGCCTCCGGGGTCTGCCATACCGACGCCTTTACCCTGTCCGGAGCCGATCCGGAAGGCGCCTTTCCCTGTGTGCTGGGGCACGAGGGCGGCTGCGAGGTGCTGGAGTGTGGACCCGGCGTAAAGGGGCTCAAGCCGGGCGATCATGTCATCCCGCTCTACATTCCGGAATGCGGCACCTGCGCCTATTGCCGCTCCACCAAAACCAACCTGTGCCAATCCATCGCCGCGACGGTCTGGACGGGCTACATGCCGGACGGAACCCGCCGCTTTTCCCAACACGGCAAGCCGATCTTCCACTACATGGGCTGCTCGACCTTCTCCGAATACACGGTGGTACCCGAGATCGCCTTGGCCAAGATCAATCCGGCGGCCCCGCTGGACAAGGTCTGTTTGCTCGGCTGCGGCATTACGACCGGCATCGGTGCAGTGCTGAATACGGCCAAGGTGGAGCCCGGCGCGACGGTTGCCGTCTTCGGCCTCGGCGGCATCGGTCTGTCCGTGGTGCAGGGTGCCGTGATGGCCAAGGCGGCGCGGATCATCGCCATCGATATGAATCCTGCAAAGTTCGAGATGGCACGCCAACTCGGTGCCACCGACACCCTCAACCCGGCGGAACTCACCGGCAGCGTCACCGAGGCCATCGTCGAGATGACCAAGGGCGGCGTGGACTATTCGTTCGAGTGCATCGGCAACGTGGACGTGATGCGCGAGGCCCTGGAGTGTTGCCACATGGGGTGGGGTGTGTCGACCATCATCGGTGTGGCCGGCGCCGGGCAGGAGATTCGTACGCGGCCATTCCAGTTGGTCACCGGCCGCACCTGGAAGGGCACGGCCTTCGGCGGGGTGAAGGGCCGCAGCCAGTTGCCTGGCTATGTCGAACGGTACCTGGCGGGCGAGATCGAGGTGGACCTCATGGTGACCCACACCATGCCGCTTACGGACATCAACCACGCCTTCGAGCTGATGCACAGCGGCGAGAGCATCCGCTCCGTCATCGTCTTTTGAGGACCCGCACGATGGAACAGATCGAACGCATCCGCGAATTCGGCGGCTGGCTGAACCGCTACACCCACGACTCCGACAGTTGCCGATGCGCGATGACCTTTTCGGTCTATCTGCCGCCACAGGCCGAATTCGCTGCCGTACCCGCCGTCTATTTCCTCTCCGGACTGACCTGCACCGACGACAACGTGCGCGTGAAGGCCGGCGCCCAGCGCTATGCGGCCGAGTTGGGGCTCGCGTTGGTGATGCCGGACACGAGCCCCAGGGGTGCCGAGGTGGCCGATGCCCCGGACCGTTACGATCTCGGTCAGGGCGCCGGTTTTTATGTGAATGCAAGCCAGGCACCCTGGGCCGCGCACTATCGGATGTTCGACTATGTGAACCTGGAGCTGCCGGCCCTGTTGGAGCGCGAATTGCCACTGGTGCCGGGGCGCCGCTCCATCATGGGGCATTCCATGGGCGGCCACGGCGCCCTGATCAGCGCCCTCAAGCACCCGGGCACCTATCGTTCAGTGTCGGCCTTCGCGCCGGTCTGCCACCCGGTGGACTGCGACTGGGGCCGGGGCTGCTTCAATGCCTATCTGGGCAATGATCAGACCCTCTGGCGGGACTGGGATGCGACCGCGTTGATCCGTGCGGGCGCGGCACCAATCCCGTTGCTGATCGACCAAGGTACCGCGGACGAATTTCTCGCCGCCGGACAGCTCAGGCCCGAGGCGCTATCGCTCGCCTGCCAGGAACGAGGCTTTCCGCTCACCCTGCGCATGCGGCCCGACTATGACCACAGCTATCACTTCATCGCAACCTTCATCGGCGAGCATCTGGCTTACCATGCGCGGGCCTTGGCGTGAGCGTGGCGGGTCGGCGGCGGCGATCATTATCCCGGCCGGAACCAAACCAACGCCCGTAGGGTGCGCCGTGCGCACCCGGTAGCCTCCGACTGTGCGGGCGTTACCCTGGAAAGAGCATTTGTTTCACGCAAAGACGCAAAGACGCAAAGTTTGTCAATGCGATATCTCTGTCGTACGGTTCACCTACCGGGTGACGGGATCATCGCCAGCAAAGTTCTATTCTTCTTTGCGTTCTTGGCGTCTTTGCGTGAGCAATTGCCGATTCTAGGGTTACAGGTGCGCGCGATACACCCTACTCCCGTACCGCCGTTGCCCGCTCCTCGGCAGCGTGAGCCGCCTTGATGGCCGCCGCGGCTTCGGCCTCGGCCTGGTCGCGGGCGATCATATTGGCTTGGGTGCGATCGGCATGGAACTTGTCGTCAGCGGCCGTGGCCGCGTCCATCTTCATGCGCTTGTAATCCTGCGCGGCAGCGGCCTCCTCCTCGGCGGCCCGCACGGCGGGCGCCGGGTCCACAGCGGGCGCGATTGCTGCGGCAGGCGGAGCGCCAGCCCCGCCCTCGGCGGTCGGCGCGGCAACCGCCACGCCCTCGGCGACCGGGACGGCGGCGGCTTCGCCCTCAACGACCGGGGCACCGACAGGCCGGACAGCGACGGCCCCACCCTCGACGACCGGGGCGGGCTGGGCGCAGAGCGCGCCGGACAGGGCGATCGTCATGGCCGCGGCGCAGGTGACAACTAAGTGCTTCAGTGACATGTGCTGTTTCTCCAAGATTCTTGGTTGGCATTGCGAGCAATAATTGCTCAGGGCACGGTCGGCAGCAGAGGTGTCCGCCGGGCTCCCGCCCAACAGGCAGCGCGGCCAGCGGGCCTACTCCGCGCAACCTGGCCCACTGTTCCAGAGCGAACTGGTCAGTCGGAGCGACGCGACGCGACGCGCGGGGTGATCCTGTTTACGCTGTGATGGGTTCCGCCGTCAATGTGGGGAGCGGTGTCGCACGAGATCGACCGCACCGGACACGCGGATATCATGCGCCTCACGGTTCTTTTCCCATCGCAAGATGGTCTCGGACCTCCTGCGCGGCTTCCTGCGCGAAGAGTGGGCGCAGCGGCTGGATTTCAACACCTTGGAGCGCGTGCGTGAGGTCGGCGTCAGCCAGAACCTTCGCCAACGCGTCGATGATGTCATCTGGCGGCTGCGGATCGTCGAGGGGGGGCAGGAACGCTGGCTCTATGTCTACATCTTGCTGGAGTTCCAGTCCACGGTTGACCGCCTCATGGCCGTCCGACTCCTGACCTACATCGGCCTCCTCTACGAGGACCTGCATCGGTCGAAGGCGATCGGGCCGGGTGATCCGCTGCCGCCGGTGCTCCCGATCGTGCTCGACAACGGCGCCGAGCCCTGGACCGCCAAGACCGATCTGGCCGACTTGCTGGGCCCACGCCTGCCGCCGCAACTGCGCCACTGGCAGCCCCAGATGCGCTATCTTCTCCTCGAAGAACGCCGTTACCAGGAGGCCGACCTCGCGAAGCTGCCCAATGTCGCCGCCGCCCTGTTTCGCCTGGAGAACGCCCAGGCACCACAGGCTATCCAACAGGTCATCGGCTGTCTCGTCGAGTGGCTGGCCGGGGCGGAGAACGCGAGTCTGCGCCGCGCCTTCGTCGTCTGGCTCAAGCGCGTGCTGCTCCCGGCCCGCGTGCCCGGCGTCGAGATACCCAACTTCAGCGAGCGACAGGAGCTTCACGACGTGCTGGCCGAACGCGTCAAGACTTGGACCCAGGAGTGGAAGGCCCCGGCGAACGTCAGCCTGACTCCCCCTAGAAGACCACGAGGCCGATCATGACAACGCTGACAATCGAGTTGCCGGAAGGCGCATTCTCCGCACTGCGCCGGTCTCCACCCGAGTTCGCCCGCGAGATGCGAATCGCCGCAGCGGTTCAGTGGTATGCGCAACAGACCATCTCCCAGGAGAAGGCCGCCGAGATAGCCGGTCTGAGCCGCGTGGAGTTTCTTGACGAACTGTATCGACGCAAAGTACCGGCCTTTCAGGAGACGTTCGAGGACCTGATTCGGGTGATCGAAGGTGAGTAATGCCTGGGTCATTAACGCCTCGCCGCTGATCGGGTTGGGCCGTATCAACTGTCTGCGGCTATTGAGCCAATTGGCATCCGGGATTCTTATCCCGGAAAGGGTATTGCAGGAGGTGGCAACCGGGATCGGGAAGGACCCGACCGCTGCCCCTACCCTGGCGTGGGCAACGGCGTATCGTACGGCGGATGTCTCCGTTCCCCAGCACATCGCGGGCTGGGACCTTGGACCGGGCGAGACTCAGGTCATTTCGTTGTGTCTACAGGATGGAGCCCGTCGGGCCGTGCTGGACGATGGCGACGCCCGAAGGTGCGCTGTGACGGTTGGGTTACCAATGATCGGAACCTTGGGGGTACTATTCCAGGCCAAACGCGACGGATTGCTTTCTCAGGTACGCCCCTTGACCGAACAGCTTGTGCGAGGAGGCATCTATCTGGATCAGTCCTTGATTGATCGCGTCTTGGCCAAGATCGGGGAATAATCGAATTACCGCGCACATCCAGGGGGCATCGCCCGCTTGGTCGAGTGGCTGACCTGGGCGGATAGCGCGAGTCCGCGTCGCGCCTTTTTCGTCTGACTCAAGCGTGTCCTGCTTCGGGCCCGGGGGCCCGGCGTCGGGAGACCCAATTTCAGCGATCTGGAGAAGCCTCACGGCCTAGTGGCTGAACGCACCACGACTTGGAGCCAGGAGCAGCCGACGATAGGGTATTCGACCCTGGCCCCTTAAGCTCGCTGGCCCCTTAAGCTCGAATCAAGCCAGCAAGGTCGAGTTGGCGGCTTAGGCCGATCGCGTGGTAGATCTCTCTTTCATGGTACAACCCCTGTTTTCTATGATGCCCACTCGAATCCAAGACAAACTCACTGCGATCATCAACGAGATCGACCGCACCGGACACGCGGATATCATGCGCCTCACGGTGCTCAAGAAATGGTTCGAGCAGCCAAGGCGCCTGCGCGCCTTCGGGCTCTGGGTAGCGGAGCGGGCCGCCAACCGCGGGGAAGGAGTCACGGGCGAGGCCGCAACCTTGTTTGAACAGGCGCGCGCCCTGCTGACCGAGCGCCCGCTGTCCGAGCCGATGCCCGGCTGGACTGCCGCCGAGGTGCTGCACCGTCGCCTGGTGGCCTTCCAGAACACTCACCGGCACCACCAGTGGGGACCGGTGCGCATCATCCAGAACTGGGACCTGCTGCTCGTCGAAGAAGGCCTCGACCTGTACCTGGGTCAGAAGCGTGCGCCCACCGACGGCTATCGACTGGCGGCGGATGAGTGCAAGCACTACGACGGGCGCTTCGGCACGGACCTGAATGGACCCTCCCGGGAGCGATTGGTCGCCCTGCTCGGATTCGTAGCGACGCTGGAGGCGGGCACTGGTTCAGTTTGGTTCTGAACACAAGTAATTGACATATATAGTTTTTCAGCGAGTCACTGGGTAACGACCCGGTCGTCGTCAGAACAGGGTAGCACCTCCAGGATAGTTCAAGTATTCAGCGAGTTGGATATGCGACACATCCACCAGAAGACACAATACGGGTATTATCCCCCGTACTTTGGTGGGCTCATCTTTAGAGAAATATTAGCGTTATCAAGCACTATCAGTGTCAATCGAACTGAACCAGTGCCCTGTTGCGGACGGGAGGGGTTGGCCGCCTCAGGTGCCGGTCCGATCCGCGCGGATGCATGATCGCCTGACGGGGCCGAGTCGATCACCCCGCAGGCGTCAGTATGCTGGTCCGACTAGTCAGGGATCGCGGCGGCTGGCCCCCGGACTGGGCGCGCCGCCGTGACCGTCACTCGCTGGTGCTCTTGGGGATGAGCGGTACGTACCAGAGTGCGTTGCTAGGCGTCCCGTCCCAGTTGTAGACGACCAGCGGGCCGGCCTTGACGCACGAATACGGGATCACCTCAATGGCTTCGTTGGTGAATCGAACGACGTAATCGGCCGCCACGCCGTTGAATTCCGCATCGGCTGCCCGCCGATAGTAGCCGAAGTTCTTCCCGGTGATGATGATCGTCGGAACGGTACGCCCCTTGTACTCGGCTTCGCTATAGGTGTAACCGGTGACTACGGGGGTATCGGATCCACCGGGGACCATGATCGAACAGTCGCGGACGTACCGGCGCACGTAGGCGTAGCTGAGCCACAGGTACCCGTGCATGTCGCCATTCCATCGCGGCCCACGTGAGTTCACCATCAGGAATCCGCCCCGATGCTCCGCCCCGCGGCCGGAAGGATTGATCTGGTCGTTGTAGCCGACGAGTGCGACCCCGTCGCTTGGATTGATGCCGGGTTGCGTGGCGGGATCGAAGTAGCGGGCCGGAGGGTTAGTGTCGCCCGGGAAACCGGGGTGACTGCGGGGATCGAGCCGACAACTCAATACGAATCCGTCCGCCAACCAAGCCTTGGCGTTCTCGGTCGGATTGTCATACGGCTTGGTGGGGATGGCATCGCCGTTATCCCATAGGGCCGCGTAGCGGCTGATGCGATAGGGCAGCGCTGCTTGAAGCTGGTCGGGGAGAGGCTCGACGACCGGTCCCAGCGGGTTGTAGGGCATCTCGGCGCGGTCGACCGTGCCATAGTTCTGGAGGATTTGATAGACATCTTCGAAGCCGCCGGCCCGTTGCATCGCGCGGACGAAGGCGACGCTGCCCTGATGCTCCGGGTTCATCCGGTCCCAGGCGGGGTGTCTGAAATGTTTCAGCGACTGCGACATCTGGTAGTAGACCGTGGCAAAGAGGACGGAGGTGGGCACGCTCACGTCACCCCGGTCGGCGACGGGGGGCGACTCACCGCGCAGGTCCACCGCCTTCGGCAGCCTGGTCCCAAGCAGCCTGGAGGGGGGTGCATAGGGCGAGCGGTCGATGATCCGCGTGACCTCGTCGAGTATCTTTTGGGCTGCCTCTGGCGACAGCGGCCGGCTGGTGGGTCCGCGGGACCAGAGATCGGTGTCTTGAGCGTCGATCACCGCGATGTCGGCGGCACTGCGGTCGAGGCCGGACGGGTCCGCGACCTGGGTGCCGGCGGCCGTGGACTGACCGGGTGACAAGGCCAGCGTGGCCAGGAACAGGGCGGTGGACAGGACGGCGGGGGCTTTCATGGGTAGACTCCTTCGCATGTTGGGAGTGCCTGGCAGACGCGCGTGGCCCGACGGTCGGTCTGGGCGCGCCGCCGCGGCCGTCACTTGGCGGTGCTGGCGGGGGGCGTGTAGCGTATGGCCTTGCTGCGGGTGCCTTCCCAGTTGTAGACGACCAGCGGGCCTGCCTTGACGTTCGCCTGCGGTGTCACCTCGATGGCGTCGTTGGTGAAACTCCACACCTTCGCCGCGGCCACGCCGTTGAATTCCACCCCGGCCAACCGCCGCATGCTGCCGAAGTTCGTCCCCGTGATGACCACCGTCGGCTGGCCTTCTTGGTTGCCCTGGGCGTATCCGGTGACCTCCGGGGTCGCGGCCCCACCCGGCACCATGATCCAGCAGTCGGAGACGTAGCGGCGTACATAGGCGTAGCTCAGCCATAGATAGCCGTGCATGCTGCCATTCCATCTCGGTCCATGCGAGTTCACCATCAGGAAGCCGCCCTGATGCTCCGCCCCTTGCCCGGCAGGATTGATGTGGTCGTTGTAACCAACCAGGGCCACCGCGTGTCCGCCATCAAAGTTGGACTGCGTGGCGGGATCGAAAAAGACGGCGGAGGGGTGACAGTCGCCCGGGAAACCTGGCTGGGTAGGGTCGAGGGCACAACTCAGCACAAATCCGTCCGCCAGCCAGGCCCTGGCGTTCTCGATTGGGTTGTCATGTGGTTCGTTGAATTCCTTTAATCCGTGATCCCACAGCGCGGCGGAGACGCCGATCCGATAGGGCTTGGCCGCTTCGAGCTGGTCGGGAGTCGGTTGGTTGGTGCTGTGATCGCGCGAGTTGAATGGCATCTCGGCGGTGTCGATGGCGCCAGCTTCCCGGAGCGTCTCATAGATGCTTGTTTTGGGGCCTGCTCCATTCAGACTGGCGACAAAACCGACGCTGACTTGGTGTTCCGGATTTTTCAGGTCCCAGGTGGGGTGCCTGAAATGCTTCAGCGACTGGGTCATCTGGTAGTAAGCCGTGGCAAAGGTGGCACATAAATCCGATCCTGAGTCTCCCTGGATGGCGACCGGAGGCAACTCGTCACGCAGGTCCACCGACTTCGGCAGCCTGGTGCCCAGCAGCCTGGACGGGGGGGCGGCGACCGAACGCTCGATGATCCCAGTGACCTCGGCGAGAATGCGATCGGCCTCTTCCGGTCGCAGCGGCCGCCTGGCAGGACCGTGAAACAAGACCCCGGGGGCGCGCTCGTTGATCACCGCCGCAGCGGCGGCACTGCACGCGCGGCCCTGGCTGGAGGAGTCCGCGTCCTGGGGATCGGCGGCGGCGGTCTGACCGAGCGGCCAGGCTAGGACGGCCAGCAGCAGTCCTGTCCAGACGCTGGACATGGCGGTGGGTCTTCTCATTGTTCGACTCCTTCGCGTGTTGTGCGTGCCTGGCAGATGCGCCGTCGCAGCCGCCCTGGTGGCGGATGCCAGCGTGTCGTCCAAGCGGCTTGGCGCCCCTTGAACCACGCCTCTAACTCCAGCCTGCGCACGGTTATAGCGCCAAGCCGATGGGCTATCTGTGTTCTGGTTCACACCCGCGAGCGAAAGCTGGGGCCGCAGTCGCCGGCTTGCCGGGAGTTAAAGGGGCCAAAGGGGCCAGGCTCAAATACTCTCCCCCTGAAGCCGACTTGACCGTTCTGTTTTCGCCGTCAAGTGTGCATGAGTCGCCGAGCGGTCGCCAGCGGCAGAAACAACGTCAGCGGCGAGTCAGGCATGCCGATAAAGGCATGATGCCGATAGAAGGCTGCCGCACCCTCATCCACCGCCAAACGGCCCATGCGCACGGCCGGCACGCTGGGATATCGCGGCAGCTTCTTTGCGGTAGCGGGCGGAAGGTCGGCCAGCAGCAGGCTGGCGGATGCCAGGGTGTAGTAAGCCGCGATGCGTTGCTCTCCGGTACTGATCGGGGCGAGCGCGACAAAGCATGCCGTCACTCGGCGACGAATGTCTTGGGTGACCTGGTGCCGAAGGTAGCGGTCCGGAGGCTGCGACCCACTATCGAACAGTGTGCGATCGTGCGCGGCTGCGAGCGGCACGACCTCAAATCGCCCGATCACTTGGTATTCAATAGCTCGCGGCGACGTGCGAAGGCCCGCTCCAAGGCCGGTGTCGGCTCTGGTGGTGACAGGAGCGCCTGCGCAAAGCACTCCTGATCGGCCAGGGACAGCCGGATGACCTCGGACTGTTCGATGGCGCGCTGCGCGGCCTCTTGAACAGCCAACACCACGAAGTCGGTCATGGTGCGGCCCTGAAGCTCCGCGGCGCGTTTGAGCATGGCGTGAAGTTCGGTACCGGAAAAGGGGTCAGTGCGGCTTGGCAATGTCGCGTAATCTAGTGGGTGCAAATCCCACCTGGGTAATCGTGAGCCGCGAGCCCAGTATCGAGCCTTGCGGCACGCACGGTAACGGGCGTGTCGATGTGTAGGC
>Ga0247841_10003904_pt1 | contig 26645 bp, 21 predicted proteins | sample LaCruzMarch2015__2_FD_192410 | JGI IMG/M metagenome (GOLD analysis project Ga0247841, IMG submission 192410) | Freshwater microbial communities from meromictic Lake La Cruz, Castile-La Mancha, Spain - LaCruzMarch2015_18m | ecosystem: Environmental > Aquatic > Freshwater > Lake | place: Spain... | reverse complement strand
TGGTCGAAGAACAAAAGGTCCAGGTGATTATAGGCTGCGACACCAGTGAAGCGGTGCTCGAGGCAGGCCCTTACCTTGAGAGCAAGGGGGTGCTGCTCGTATCGCCATCCGCAACATCAAGCGCACTGAGTGGATACAAGTGGTCAAGGTGGGCCTTCCGTGTCTGCCCGGACGATTCACTGCAGGGCGGTGTGGTATCACAGATTATCAAGGACAGGGGATATAAAAAAGTGGCCATGCTGGTGCAGGATACGGTTTATGGAAAGGGAATCGAAGAGTTTGCCAAGGGTTACCTGGGAGGAAGTGTGGATGTCGTGGCCTCGCTGAGGTACGACCCGGCCAAGCTGAGCTACCTGTCGGAGCTGAACACCATTAAGCAAGCCGCGCCGGATTGCGTGCTGCACGCGGGGCTGTATGCCGATGGGGCCGTGGTTTATGCCCAGGCGCTCAAGGCAGGTATGGAAAACATACCATGGATAACGGTTGACGGGTCCTACGATATGCCGCTGGATAAATATCTTGAGGCCGCCAAATTCATGGAAAAGGCGGTCACGGGTACCGTGCCCGTACCGGACGAGCAGTCCTCCGCGTACAAAACGTTTGCCCGGAACTATGCAAACTCATACCAGATTGAGCCCACCGTTTATTGCGATACCATCTACGACGGGGTCAACATGATTGCGGCAGCCCTGCAGAAAGCCAACACTTACAATGGTGGGGCTGTCAGGGATGCCCTGCTGGCAGTGGGCAATAACTATCCGGGGGCCAGCGGGTCTATCACGTTTGACCAATCAGGTGGACGCATCGCAGGTAGCTATGGGACCTGGAAGGTTGTGATGCAGGGAACACAGTACGGGTACGCCATGTTCGGCCCCACGGTCAGCTTCATCAAGCCTTAACATTACAGGCCGCGCGAAATACTGCAGGCTGCGAGATTCAGTGCGCCATGCCTTCAGCCGAGAAATGGGGATAGTCCTGGGTGATGACAAACTTGGCCCACTTGCCTATGTGACCATACTGCAGGTGGCATTTCTGGCAGAGTATGACACAGTTGTGCAGCAAAGTGTCCCCGCCCAGTTCCGCCGGCTTCTTAAGGTGGGCATAGCCGGAATCCACCCCGACAGCGTCACCGCAATGGCCGCAAACGCCCTTCTGGCGTATGAATGCCTTATCTTTCACATCCTGCACAAATTCTATCGGGCTCATTATGCGCGGTCCTTTTTTTGCCTGCAATTCCAGGTAACCTAATTTAAACACAACCGGCAGCCTATTTCAATCCGGCTGTCCAAACTCGCTTTCAACCGCCCTGATGATGGCCGGTACCTTCGCCTCAATAACGGGGGAAAGCTGAAGGCCGTGGGAAACGTCGGCCGGTTCGATTCCGACCACGGTCACCTGCGGAAGCTGCTGCCCGAGTTGCTTCATCAGTTTAAGGCTGTCGAGCACGCCCATGCCGTGCAGCGAGGCGGATGCCCCGTCTGCAATATTCTCGTCCTGCAGGTCCAGTCGGTAGATGTCACCGGGACGGCCGCCGCCCCGCAGCGCGTCCACTATGATCAATCGGGTAACATCGCAGTCCAGCAGTACAAAAAGATCGGGGGCGCTGCCCCCGTCGACGATACGTATCCCGCTGTATTTATCCAGGCCCTGCATCTCCCCGGCGATGCGGACGCCGATGCCGTCGTCGCGGCAGAGCAGGTTGCCGATGCCCAGTACCATTATGCCAGGCCTGTTCATGGCTTGCTCAGCAGATGCGCGGCAATATCTCGCCGACCGGCATGTCGATTATGCGTGATGAACCTATGCTGGTCTTCATCACCACCCTGCCCCTGTGTTCTGATGTCACATAGCCGATGACTGCCGCCTGACGGGCATATTTATTCTCCCGCATGGCCGACAGTACACAACCGGCATCGCCTTCAACCACCGCGGCCACCAGCTTGCCCTCGTTGGCGATATACAGGGGGTCAAGCCCCAGCAACTCGCAGGCCCCCCTCACCCCGTCGTGCACGGGAATCCTGTCCTCATCTATGACAATGCCGGCATCCGACTGCCGGGCAAACTCGTTGAGTGTGCAGGCCAGCCCTCCCCTGGTGGGGTCACGCAGGCTGTGTATATTGTTGCTGGCAGCCATCATTGAGGCTACCAGGTGGTTAAGCGGCGCGCAGTCGCTGGCCACGGGGAGGGAGAAACGCAGCCCCTCGCGCTGGCTCATTACGGCCATCCCATGCTCGCCGATGCCGCCACTCAAGATTATTTTGTCGCCCGGCCTGGCGTTGGAGCCCGATATGTCCGCCGTGCCCTCGATCAGGCCGATCCCGGCCGTATTGATGAACAGGCGGTCCGCCTTGCCCCGCTCCACCACCTTGGTGTCGCCTGTCACGACCTGGACGCCGGCCTCGGCGGCGGCCCCACCCACGGACTGCATTATGATCTGCAGGTCGTCGATATCCAACCCCTCCTCGATTATGAGGGCCAGGCTGATGTAAAGGGGCCTCGCCCCGCTCATGGACAGGTCGTTGACCGTGCCGAAGACGGCCAGCCTGCCGATATCACCGCCAGGGAAGAAGATGGGGTTGACCACGTAGCTGTCGGTGGTGAAGGCCAGCCTGCCGGACAGCTCTACCACCGCCGAATCGTCCATGCGTGCCAGCAGGGGGTTCATAACGGCCGGGGCCAGCACCTTCGAGATGAGGTCGTGGCTGAGCCTGCTGCCGCTGCCGTGGGCCAGCAATATCTTTTCACCCATGGGACTCTCCGTACTGGTAGTAGGCCGCGCAGCTCCCCTCCGAGGAGACCATGCAGGGCCCCACCGGGTTTTCCGGTGTGCAGGCTTGGCCGAAAAGACCGCAGTCAAACGGCCTGATCACGCCGCGCAGTATCTCCCCGCAGCGGCAACCGGCATGTTCCCTGGCAGGGGGAATTTCTACCTCGAACTGGAGGCTGGCATCGTAGCGGGTATACTTATTTTTTAGCTTCAGCCCGCTTTGCGGGATATCCCCTATGCCCCGCCAGCTTGCGCTACCTGTGTCAAAAACATTATCCATCAGTTCACAGGCCTTGAGGTTGCCCTCTGGCCTGACTCCGCGGGTATATGCGATCTCGACACGCGCTTGGCCGTCCTCGACCTGCCGGACCAGCATCTCCACGGCCTGCAGGATGTCCACCGGCTCAAATCCTGCCACAACGCAGGCCACGCCGTAGTCCCGGGCATAGGCCTGGTAAGGCTGCGTCCCGATGATGGCGCTGACGTGGCCGGGGCAGATAATGCCGTCGAGGCGGGTCTCCCCCAGGTCGAGTAGGGCCCGCATGGCGGGGGGAGTCAGCTTGAGCTGGCAGAGGACCGAGAAATTGCCGATTTTTTCTTTTTCCGCCTGCAACACGGCGGAGGCTATGGTGGGCGCCGTGGTCTCGAAACCCACGCCCAGGAAGACCACCCGCTTGTGAGGGTTGTCGCGCGCTGCCTGCAGCGCATCCTGCGTGGAGTAGACGATGCGGATGTCACCGCCCGCGGCGCGGGCCTGCTGGAGGCTCGAATGGCTGCCCGGCACCTTGATCATATCGCCGAAGGTGGTGATGATAACCTCCGGCAGGCCGGCCAGGGCTATGGCCCTGTCGATATCACTGTTGGCAGTGACGCAGACCGGGCAGCCGGGACCGGAAAGCATCTCGATACCCGGGGGCAGGAGCTGCCGTATGCCGTTGCGCATGATGGCCACGGTATGCCCGCCGCAGAATTCCATCAGCCTTGCCGGCCTGGTGGAGATCATGGCGATTTTGTCGGCCAGTTTGCGTACCAGGCCTGCGTCGCGGAACTCGTCGATGAATTTCATCAGGCCACAATTCTACTTGAACAGGATCGAAACGTTCAAACCCGCCACTCGCCGTACCGCGCACCCAGCTTATTCGTACTGGCAGGCCTAACGCCAGTCGGCCAGCCCGGTATCGCTGCACTCGCTGCGCGATATGCGGGTCTGCTTGCTGCCGTCGGCGTTCATAATATATATCTCGCCGTTGTCGTTGGTGCAGTCTCGCTTGGAGTAGAAAATGATCTTGCTGCTGTCCGGTGACCATGCAGGATACTTGTTGTCAACCACGCCGACAGTCAGGCGGGCGCGTTCGCTGCCGTCAGGGTACATGATATATATCTCGAAGTTGCCGTTCTGATTGGATTGAAAGGCTATTCTATTGCCGTCCGGAGACCATATGGGATAGGTGTCTACCTGCGGGCTGTTGGTTATCCTCACCTGGTTGGTCCCGTCCGCGCGCATTACGTATATCTCCGGGTTGCCGTCACGGTCACTATGGAAGACTATCCGATTTCCGTCCGGTGACCAACTGGGGGCCGCATCGTTAAATGAATTGTTGGTCAGGCGTACCTGGTTGCTGCCATCGGCGTTCATCACATATATCTGCTCGTTGCCGTCGCGGTCGGAGGTAAAGGCGATCTTCCGGCTGTCGGGTGACCAGGCCGGGAAATCATCGTTTGCGTTGTTATTGGTGAGGCGCGCCTGGCCGCTACCGTCCGCATTTATGGAATATATCTGCCAGTTGCCGTCCATGTCGGTGCGGAAGGCAATTACCTTGCCGTCGGGTGACCACCGGGAGAATCTCTCACCCCCGGTCTTGTTTTTTGTCAGGCGCTGCCAGTTGCTGCCGTCGGCATTGGACGTGTACAGCTGCGGCCCGCTTTCATCATCGGTGCCGGATGTGAATACCAGCTTATCCAGGTTGACCGGCTGCCTGGCTGCCTCAGTTTTTTCCGCCTGTGGCACAGCCGCAGGCGTGGTGTTGTCGGCCGGCAGCGATGCAATAGGCGTCTGCTTGGGTATATCGGGGGGCGATTGGGCAGGCACCGTTGCCGGCGCCGCGGCGCAGGCCAGGCTGGCTGCGCTGATTGTTATGATGATCAAAGCCGACGCGGCTGATATCCTGTTGAATCTCATTGAGTTACCTCCTCATGATTTAAGGGCAGTCCGTCCCGGCACAGCTTTGCGCCCGCTGTCAGGCGGCGCCGCCATCAACGGCAACCATGCGCTCGAGGATTTCCAGGGTTTCCATGGCTTCTGCCTCGTTGAGCACGTTGATGGCATACCCTGTGTGCAGCAGCACATAATCACCCACGGCGGCTTCCGGGGTCAGTGCGATGCTCACCCTGCGACTGACTCCGCCGATGTCGACATCGGCCTGGTCGCCTTCGATGCTGGTTATTTTAACCGGGACTGCGAGGCACATTTTGTAAAAGTATAACCCAAGGCCATGGGGCTAACAAATCCGGCTTGCCAGAAGGGCCTGTAAAAGAGGATAATATCAGGTTTGGTTATCAAGCCGACTAAAAGGAGGTACCATGCCCGGAGCACTTTCAGGAGTCCGCGTGGCGGACTTCAGCCGCATGTATGCGGGCCCATATTGTTCAATGATCCTGAGGGAGCTGGGTGCGGAGGTTATAAAGATCGAGTTCAGGGAGAGTGGGGATGCATGCAGGACGATACCACCCATAACGGAAGCGGGCGAGGGGTACGTATTTTCCATACTTAACCGTGGCAAGAAGAGCATAACCCTGGAAATGAGGGAAAAAGAGGGACAGGAGATAGCCCGCGGGCTGGTAAAGAAGAGCGACATACTGCTCGAGAATTTCACGCCCGGCGTGATGGAAAGGCTGGGCCTGGGCTACGGCGAGGCCAGCAAGCTCAACCCGCGGCTGATCTACGCGTCGCTTTCCGGCTTCGGGCAGACTGGCCCCAACGCCAGCAAGTCGGCTTTTGACACGGTGGCACAGGCCATGGGAGGCCTGATGAGTGTCACCGGTTTCCCCGACAGCCCTCCCACCAAGTGCGGGCCGCCCATTGCCGACCTCTCAGGCGGTGCCTACACGGTCATAGCTATACTGGCAGCCCTGCAGCACCGCAATACCAGCGGCCAGGGTCAGCATGTTGACATTTCGCTGCAGGATTGTATATGGCTTACGACGGCTGTCGAAACTATCGCCCCCTACGCGCTGAGCGGACAATCGGCGGGAAGGATAGGCAACATGCATCCAAATATAGTCCCGTGGAACAATTATACTGCGAAAGACGGGTATATAGTGCTGTGCATAGTAACGGTTGGCCAGTGGCAGAAAATGGCTGAGGTCATGGGCAGGCCTGACCTTATCGAGGACCCCGACTCCCTGCCGCTTGCCTCGCGGGTACAGCGCAGGGAGGAAATCGATGGCCTGGTGGCTGACTGGGTCAAAGACAGGACCGTGGCAGAGGTCCAGAAGCTGATGGACGAGGCATCACTGCCGTGCGCACCCGTCATGGATACCGCGCAGCTTGTCAACGATCCTCATATACAGAGCCGCCAGATGGTGGTGGAAGTGGAGCAGATGCTTTCCGGCCCGCTCAAGATGCCGGGCAGCGTTTTCAAGCTTTCTGCCACGCCCGGCGACCCGCTGATGCCGGCCCCCTTCCTGGGGGAGAACAACAGCGAAGTCTACGGCGACCTGCTCGGCTACAGCGAGGAGAAGATCGAGGAACTCCTGGCAAGGGAAATCATTTAGCCACACGGGCGGACGTGGATATCCGCCGCTATGGTTGCAGTGTTAATGACCTGCCGGCTATGACTGCCTGGCCGAGAGAGATGCCCCCGTCATTGGCCGGCACGTTCCTGTGTGTGAGGACTTTGAACCCGCTTCGCCCCAGAAGCGCCGTCACCTTGCCCAGTAACAGCCGGTTCTGGAAACAGCCCCCGCTCAACGCGACGGTGCCCAGACCGGAATGAGCCTGTATCCTGAGGCAGGTGTCCCGTGTCATGGCTGCGATGGTGTTATGGAACCTCATGCCGACGGTTGCCCCCCTGCATCCCGCGAGGACGTCAGCGGCCACGGCGGCTAACAGTTCGCGCAGCCGGATTATCGAGTAGTTTTGATCGCCTGTAATTGAGAAGGGGTAGAGACCTTTTTCACCGGTTGCATCGCAAGCCTGCGCCTCCATCTCGATGGCGGCCTGTGCCTCGTAATCGATGGCGGTGCGGATGCCGGCCATGGCTGAGATGGCGTCGAAAAGCCTGCCCATGCTGGAGGTCAGTGGCGTATTGAGGCCCGTTTCAACCTGCCTTTTCACAAGGTCAATCTCGTCCCTGCTGATCCCTTTGAGGAAATCCATCCCAACGTGCGGGGTGCTGCTGCCCAGAAGGGCCAGCAAGTATCCCAGGGCGGTGCGGTAGGGCTTTTTTATGGCGGCTGAACCTCCGGGGAGCGGCAGGTATTCGAGCTGCCCGGCCCGTTTAAAGCCCTGGCAGTCCGCCACCATGAATTCACCGCCCCAGATCTTGCCGTCAGTCCCGTAGCCCGTGCCGTCGAAGGCGACCCCGATGACCGGCCCCTCGTGGCTGTTATCGGCCAGGCAGGACGCTATATGTGCATGGTGGTGCTGGACGGGTATAACTCTCAGGTTGTGCTTATGCGCCTCCTCGAGGGCATACCTGGTGGGGAGGTAATCGGGGTGCATGTCGTGGGCTATGGCCTCGGGCCTTATGCGGAAGAGCTGCTTGTAGAGCTCCACCGTCCGGATGTAATGTTCCAGGGTCTCGATGTTCTGCATGTCCCCGATGTGCTGGCTGACAAAAGCGTGGTTGTCACGGGTCAGGCAAAAGGTGTTTTTCTCCTCGGCCCCGCAGGCCAATAGCTGCGGCGCCGTAAAAGTCAGGTGAACTGGATACGGGGCATAGCCCCTGGCCCGCCGGATGATGTGTGGAATTTTATCTACAACCATGGTCACGCTGTCGTCGTAGGTAGAGTGTATGTCACGGTTATGCAATAAAAAATAGTCGGCGATACCGCCCAGCCTGCGCAGGGCTTCGCCGTTCTGACCGGCGATGGGCTCCTCGCTGATGTTGCCGCTGGTCATGACCAGCGGCAGGCCGGTTTCCCTCATGATGAGGTGGTGCAGGGGGGTGTAAGGCAGCATCACGCCGAGGTGTTTGATGCCAGGTCCCACCTCCCTGCATATGCCTGAGCCGTCAATCCAGGGTAAAAGTACGATGGGGGCCTGCGGTGACAAAAGCAACCCCTGCTCTTGTGCGTTCAGGGTGCAGTGGTTTTTAACCTCACCCATATCTTTGAGCATCACAGCAAATGGCTTGGAAGGGCGGTGCTTGCGCCGACGCAGCAGCATAACAGCTTCGGAGTTTTCGGCATTGCAGGCCAGCAGGAAGCCGCCCAGTCCCTTGATCGCTACTATACTGCCCTCCCTGAGCAACGCTGCCGTTTTCCTTATGGTGTCCGGGCAATCCACCGCATTGCCCCTGTTGTCCGTCAACTGGAGCCGCGGCCCGCAGGCCGGGCAGGCGTTGGGCTGGGCATGGAAGCGGCGGTCCAGCGGGTCTTCGTATTCCCGTTGGCAATCCGGGCACATCCTGAAAACGGACATGGTGGTGAGAGGCCGGTCGTACGGTATGTCCTCGATGATGGTGAAGCGCGGCCCGCAATTGGTGCAGTTGGTGAAGGGGTAACCCCGGCGGCGGTTGCCCGCTGTGAAAATATCTTCTATGCAGGGACCGCAGGTGGCGATATCGGGCGAGACGAGCTGGTATCTGCCTGGATGGGCAACGCTGGCGCGTATCTCGAATCCGCTGTAGCCGGCGGGTTTGCCGAAGCTCACCGACAGGCTTTCGATACGGGCCAGGGGTGGGGCCTCCCGCTCGAGGCCGGCGATGAAGCGGTCGAGCGTCGCCCTGGTCCCCTCGACCTCGATCCTGACGTCCTCCGAGGTGTTGCATACCCAGCCGTCCAGGCCATATTTCAGGGCCAGGCTGTAAACGAATGGACGGAAGCCCACACCCTGCACCACTCCCCTGGCGCTGATGCGGGCAAGCATGGTCTCATCATTGGCTGGCATAGGATTGAATTGTACTTTAAGCGGTGAGTGCGGGCAAGGCGGAGCTCCGCCCGGCATTTAGCGTGATTTACTTTTATATAAGGGCGGCTTATACTATGGGCTACGTTAAAGCCCTATGCCAGGCGGTTGTCGATAGCTTTGCAGGTAAATTGATTTTACCAAAAAGGGAGGGTAACTAATGGAACAGCAGTACAGGGTTTACCGCTACAGGTGGGTGGTGCTGGCCGTCTACATGTACGTTTCGGCACTGACACAGCTTTACTGGCTGAATTTCGCCGCCATCGAGACATACATGGAAGACCTGTTGCATATAACTGCCAGCGAGGCCATGTGGTTCACGCTGGTTTTCCCGATTATCCAGGTGATCCTCACCATACCTGCCGGCATCATCATCGATAAGCTCGGCTTTAAATGGGGTGTGGGCATAGGGGCCATCTTTACCGGCGCCTTTGCCATGCTGCGCCTTATCGACCCCGCTTCCTTCGTATTGCTGGTGGTCGCACAGGCCGGCATATCCATTGGCCAACCTTTTGTACTGAACGGCATAACCAAGCTGGCCACGGATTGGTTCTCTCCCAGGGAGGAGGCCACTATGGTCGGGTTGGGCTCACTGTCGCTCTTTCTGGGCATGATGGTGGCCCTGGGTCTCACCCCCGTGCTGGTGCAGGACCTGGGTTTTAACCAGATGCTCTGGATTTACGGCATCGCGGGCCTGGTGGGGGCCCTGGCATTCCTTCTTCTGGTCAGGCAGCGCCCGCCAACTCCGTCGCGCGCGCCCGATCTGGACCAGTCCGAGGTCAAGTGGGGCGGCCTTGGAGTGATACTCAGGAATAGGAATTTCATCATGCTGGGACTCGTAGCCATGGTGGGCATCGGCGCTTTCAACGGGCTGGCGACCTGGCTGGAGAAGATACTGCACGAGATGCATGATATACCCATGACCGATGCCGGCAACATATCGGCGGTGCTGATTTTAAGCGGCCTGGTCGGCTGCCTGGTCATCCCCCTCATCTCGGACAAGGTGCGCCGCAGGAAGCCCTTCCTCATACTTGCTTCGCTGGTGGGCGCCATCAGCGTCGCCGCCCTGATATTCATCAGGGGCTATACAGCCAACCTGTTGGACGGCATACTGCTGGGCTTTTTCCTCATCTCGGCCCTGCCCATCATGCTGACCATGTCCGCCGAGATCACCGGGCCGAGATATGCCGGCGTCTCGGTTGGCTACCTGCAGCTGCTGGGCAACATCGCGGCCGTAGTGCTGGTCTCATCCATGGAGGGGCTGCGCTCGGCCACCGGCCAGTTCATCGCGCCCCTGGCGCTGCTGGTCCTGCTGCTGATCGGGTCGTTCCTGGTATCGCTGTGGATCAAGGAAACTTACCCCAAGAGCGCCTGAAGAAAAAAAATTTTAAAACGCTATCACTGCTGTTCCCTGCGGGTTGATCGGGGAGTTTTCGACGCATCTTAATATACCTGTGCGCCTCGGGCTGCATAACGGTTGCCGGTGCCGCATTCAACGGGTATGTTGCTAAACTTCACAACGGGGAATTGCGTTATTACAGTGTATAAAACTGGTAAACAGGAGGCAGTGACGTGAAATCAAAATGGTTATATACGCTAAGTTTAGGCCTGGTTTTGCTGACCGTTCTGGCAGCCTGTGCGCAGCCGGCCTCAAGCGGTGTGGCGGGCTCGGACAAGCCCAGGGCAGTGGGTGCGGCGGCAGAGTCCGACGTGGCCGCGCTGGTTGAGGGCAACAATGCATTCGCCTTTGACCTGTACGGGGCGCTCAAAGGGGCGCAGGGCAACCTGTTTTACTCGCCGTACTCGATCTCACAGGCGCTGGCCATGACATATGCCGGCGCCCGGAATACTACCGAAAAGGAGATGGCGGCCGCGCTGCACTTTACCCTGCCGCAGGCCAGCCTTCACCCTTCCTTCAACAGCCTCGACCAGCAACTTATGGCCCGTGGCCAGGGGGCGAAGGGCAAGGATGGCAAGGGGTTCCGCCTCAATATCGTCAACGCCATCTGGGGACAGGAGGGCTATACCTTCCTGCCGGCCTACCTGGACCTGCTGGCGCAGGATTACGGGGCGGGCTTGAGGACGCTTGATTTCCGCACCGCCCCCGATCCCAGCCGGGAGACCATTAACAAATGGGTGGAGGACCAGACGGAGCAGCGCATCAAGGACCTCATCCCCCCAGGGGGCATCGACCCGCTGACAAGGCTGGTGCTGACCAACGCCATCTATTTCAATGCGGCCTGGGCCAACAACTTCGAAAAGAACTCCACCCAGTCGGCGCCCTTTCACCTGCCGGACGGGTCGACTGTGGATGTGCCCATGATGCACCAGACCGAGGGGATGGGATACACGGCCGGCGACGGATACCAGGCCGTATCACTGCCCTACGATGGCCGTGAGCTCGAGATGGTGGTGCTGCTGCCGGACGAAGGGAAGTTTGCTGAATTCGAGAAATCCTTGGACTCGGGAAAGGCTGTCTCAATTATCAAGGAGATCGCGCCCAAGCAGGTTGCGCTCAGCCTGCCCCGCTTCAAATTTGAATCTGATTTTGACCTGGGCAATGTACTGGCCGGCATGGGGATGCCCACCGCCTTCTCGGACCAGCGGGCCGACTTCTCAGGCATGACTGGCGACCGCGACCTGTCCATATCCAAAGTTGTGCACAAGGCTTTCGTGGGTGTGGACGAGGCCGGCACAGAGGCCGCCGCGGCCACGGCCGTGATCATGCGTGCCACAGCCATGCCGGCCATGCCACTGCAAGTTACGGTGGACCGTCCCTTCATCTTCCTCATCAGGGACATACAGACGGGGTCGGTCATTTTCGTGGGAAGGGTGGTCAACCCGCTTAGGTAGCCGGTCCGTCCAAACCGGAATGCGCGATCAGGCAGGCTGTTGTTGCTGTGGCCGGCAATCATGTAGAATATTAGGCGAGTCAGCCTTTCCATCTTTTGTATTCGGAGGTATAAAGCATATGAAGGCAACAACGGCATTTTCACGCGTCATCCAATATTCCATATGTTTGGTAGTCATACTTGGCCTTCTGGCCTGCGCCCCGGCCCCGGCCCCGCCGGTTTTTAAATACGAATCGGACGCGGCACTTAAACAGCAACTTGCAAACGCCCCGGCCTACCCTGAGATCAGCTTCGTCGTCATCGCCGACCCGCATATCTTTGATACCTCGCTGGGAACAAGCGGCAAGGCGTTCGAGGCTTATATAGTCGATGACCGCAAGCTGGTGAAGGAGGCCCCAGAGATACTGGATTCTGCTATAACTACTATCAAGGGCCTCAAGGACAACATCGTGCTGGTGACGGGGGACCTGAGCAAGGATGGGGAGAAGTCCTCCCACGAATTGGCCGCCAGCTACCTTGCGCAGTTGAAGGCGGCCGGCAAGAAGGTCTACGTGGTCCCGGGCAACCATGACGTATTGAACGGGCTGAGCGTCAAATATGTCGGCGATGGCACGGAGCGCGTGCCTAACATAACTGCCGACCAGTTCGCGCAGATCTACGCCGATTACGGCTACAAGGATGCCCTGCAGCGCGACCCCAATTCTCTTAGCTATGTAGCCGAGCCCCAGCCGGGCCTGTGGCTGCTGGCGCTGGATGCTAACCTTTACAAGCAGAATGTCGAGGACAAGGAGAGTATCACAGACGGCAAATTCAGCCCGCAGACGCTGGCATGGATCGAGAATGTACTGGGCCAGGCCTCCAAGGAAAACAAGGCCGTTGTCGTTATGATGCACCACAACATCATGGAACACTACCCGAGCCAGGAGAAGAACTACGGCGCATGGATAGTGGATGACTACGAGCAGGTGGCCAAACTGTTTGCCAATTACAACGCCCGATTAGTTTTCACGGGACACTTCCATGCCCAGGACATCACCGAGAAAAAATATGACGACAATGGCAAGTACGTGTTCGATATCGAGACCGGCTCGCTGGTAACCTACCCCTGCCCCATCAGGGTGGTAACTATCGGCAAGGACCAGGTTGCAACGAGCAGGGATGAGCTTGTAACTTCCATCAAGTCGCACCCCACGGATTTCCCGGCATATGCCAAGCAGTACCTGCTGGAAGGTATGACCGAATACATAGCTCGGATAGTGCAGGGCTACAAGGTAGACCGTCCTGAGGCGCAGAAGATAGCCAGTCAAATAGTACTCGGCTATATGGCGCATACCGCTGGCGACGAGCAACTGGCGCCCGGTCAGACGACGGTCACGGAAACAGGCCTGAGCCCCCTGGCCTGGGCGGTCATTCAGTTACGCAAGGATATGATCAATGGCCTATGGAAGGACATGCCCCCGCCGGATAACAACGTGGCGCTCAACCTTAAAGACGGCAGCTGGAAGTAGCTGCCGTAGCAGCACAGGGTAAGAAAGGTGCACTGGCCCTGATTTAAACAGCAGGGACGCATCAATATGGCTGAGCAGAAGATCTGGTTCCTGGACAATTTCCTGCGCTATGTGCTTCTGGGTGTCTGGCTGGTGCTGGGAGCTCCCTGGATCTTCCGGATTATGCGGCTGGCGCCGGCCGCCAGATGAAATAATCTATTTTATCACGCACTAATGCTATATCTTGGAGGTATACCATGTGGAAAGATGCTAAAAATTATATAAAGGTCATGCCGGCCTGGAAAAAGTTCCTCTGGTTTGGGGCTGTCGCAGCCGGAACTTTACTGATGCTTTCTTTCTTTGTCTGGGCCTTTTGCCAGCACGGTACGATGGGGCTTTTCAAAGTTAACGGCGTCTACCGGGTCGTTTTCAGCGTACTTATCTGCTATACCATTGCGCTGCCGCTACTGGCAGTCCTGGATGTTTATCTTGCTTCGCGTAAACCGGCGGGGAAAATCCGCCTGCCATCGATATATATCCTGGTCATGGCAGTCATTGCCATTATCCTCCCATCAGCCGTGATGATATGGCTGATACCCCAAACGTCGAATTATGCGGGTGACAAGGCGGTGCAACTGCTGATGGCGGACGGCACAGGCAAAAACGGCATCCCCAATCTGGCCGTGACATTCTGGACCATCAATCCCACGCAAAATACGCTGAAGTGGGGAGACAATATTACCAACAGTATCGCAAAGGAGGATAAACCCTCACAGCAACATGCTTTCATGCTGCGTGACCTCCAGCCTGCAACAGAATACTGGTATAGCCTGAATGATGCCAAACCAGTTGAATTTACCACCATGCCGGGAATAGGACAGCCACTTCACTTTGCCGTGGGAAGCGACGCGCATTTCGGCTCCAAAGCTGGCCGTAACGATCTGACGGGCAAGATGCTGGGGCAGATTTCTGACCCGGCTCATAACTACCAGATGTTCTTCTACCTGGGCGACCTGGTTGAGTGGGGCTTTGTTGACACGCAATGGCAGAAAGCTATACAGGCATTCTCAGCAACCACTTCTACAATACCGTCACGTCTCGTTGTGGGTAACCACGAGACTATATTTGGAGGCGTCAATTTTTATGAGGATTACATGTATCCTCAACAAATGGAACTTCAAACCGGCTCGCGGCTCTGGCAACGAATTGATGTGGATAACGTCCACTTCCTGCTGCTTGACCTTGAATGGGGGGGCGCTGACAGCTATACAGCTGAACAGGCAGCCTGGTTGGAGCAGCAGCTTTCTACCATACCAGCAGGGGACTGGAAAATTGTGATGAGTCACGGTTACTACTATAGCTCCGGTGGTTACTTTGATCTATACCCCTGGTATGATGACAAGGATATGATCGACAAGCTGACGCCGTTGTTTGAGAAATATAATGTCAACCTCGTTTTCTCCGGACACATGCACCTGGTTGAACTGTTGCAGAAAAACGGTGTTACCTATGCTGTATGCGCCGCCCTCGGCGGTTTACCCGACCCCGAGAGGACGTATATTTCGCCGGCCAGTACCTGGTACATGTCGGGCCAGAGAGCCTTTATTGATGTTACAGTTTCGCAGGATAACGCAACGCTGATATACCGCGACCCCGATTACAAAGAATTGAAAACCTTTACGGTACCACGCTGAATAGCGCGCCATATTATCCGGGATTAAACCCTGAACTGGATAGGTGCGGCTGGTGTTACAAGGCAGTTAATCCGGCCAGGAGGTATCGATATGGACGAGCAGAAGATCTGGTTCCTCGTTATAAACGCGCTGGGAGGCATTGCCGTCATAGCCAGTTACGTAACGGGCCTGGCAACTCATCCCAACACTGAGCAATTGCTCTGGGGACGCATCACGCCGTCCCTCAAGTCGGTTTACATGGTGAGTATGCCGCTGGCCGCCGCGGGTTACCTGCTGTTCCTCTACTTCATCCTCTTTCATCTCGATGCGGGGACTGTCCGTATCTGGGGTTTCGACGGCTTCCTTGTGCTCGATATCATATTCATGGCCATACTGGTTTTCTCGGCTTTCTGGATGCCGCTGACCTACAGGCTGGTCGACACGCAGTGGCAGGGCTGGTGGATTTATATCCGCCTGGTGCTTTTTGCAGTCGGCCTGGCATCCCTGGCGCTGCTGTGCGCGTTGCTCATGATAAACCAGAAGGAGCCGGCCTGGAGCTACTGTCTGGCGGTGGCGGGCGCGGCCGTGTTTTTCATCCAGACCGGCATCATGGACGCCTTCATCTGGACGGCCTTTTTCCCATATAAATAGACCGGACTGTAACTTTTTACCAAAAGCGTTAAAATATGCTTTGAACTCGGCGCTCAGCAGCCGGCAAATTTGTCCCGGATTCGATAGGAGATGCTATGTGGCGTAAAGGATGGCGCGAACAGGCCCTGTCACAAATTGACCAGCCGTGGGACCTGGTCATCATCGGGGGCGGCATTACGGGGGCCGGGGTGCTCTACCAGGCAGCATCGGCGGGTCTCAAGACCCTGCTGGTGGAGGGCGGCGATTTCTCATCGGGCACCTCCAGCCGCTCATCCAAGCTGGTGCATGGGGGCCTGCGTTATATATTCAACAAGCAGTACAAGGTGACGCAGGAATCTGTGCGGGAACGGGAGTGGTTGCTCAGTGAGGCGCGCAACCTGGTGACCAGGCTGGGCTTCATCTTTGCCAACTTCGAGCGCTATCATATCGAGAACAGGCAGATGGGCCAGGTACTGGCTATTTACGATCTGCTGGCCCCGAAGTGGGACCACCACGCCTACAGCAGGGAGAAGATACTCAGGGAATACCCCATCCTGAAGCCGGAGGGCCTGCTGGGCGGCTACCTGTACTACGACGCGGCCATGGACGACAGCCTTATCGTCCTGCGCGTGCTCAAGGAAGCTGTCAGGGCGGGCGGCACCGCCGTGAATTACCTGAAAGTGGAAAAACTGCTGCTTGACGGCTGCGGCCAGGTGCGCGGCGCGGCACTCAGGGATACGTCATCAGCGGATGGCGGGACCTATGAGGTGAACGCGAAGGTGGTTGTCAACGCCTCGGGGCCATGGGCCGACCAGGTACGCGGACTGGTGGGCCAGCCAGCGCGGCTGCGCAAGCTGCGCGGCAGCCACCTCATCTTCCCGCGCGAGAAACTGCCCATGAAGGACGCCCTCACACTGCTTCACCCCAAAGACGGCCGTGCAATGTTTGTTATCCCCTGGGAGGGGACCACCATGATCGGCACCACCGACATCGACCACGACCCGGCGCTTGATGCCGACCACAGTGAGCCATTCGCCAGCCAGGATGAGATAAACTACATTATGGATGCCTCGGCCTTCCTCTTCCCCGGCCTGGGCCTTACTCGGGGCGACGTGATTTCATCATTCTCCGGGTTGCGCCCCATCATCAAGAGCGGCGCCGATACACCCGGCAAGGAATCGCGTGCGCACGCCCTATGGGAGGAGAACGGCCTCATCACAATCACCGGCGGCAAGTACACGACATTCCGTATCATGGCCCGCCAGACGCTGGCGGCGGTGCTTAAAAAGCTGGGCAGGCTGCCCGCGGTCAAGAACAGGCGCATCTTCCTTAGGCTGCCTTCATTAAGTGCGCCCAATATCGAACCTGCCACCCTGGCTTACCTTCTGGGACGCTATGGCAGGGATGCTGCGGAGCTGATCAAGACGGCGGGTGCCGGGGAGCTTGAGCGCATCGGCAGTTTGCCTAACGTCTGGGCGGAGCTGCGCTGGGCTGCGCGCGAGGAGGGTGTGGTGCACCTTGCCGACCTGCTGCTGCGGCGGGTGAGGGTAGGCATGCTGCTGCCGGGCGGAGCCGCAGACCAGCTCCCGCGGGTGCGTAAAGCGGTCCAGGCCGAGTTCGGCTGGAGCGACGAGAGATGGCAGCAGGAATCAGACGTCTACCTGGACACCTGGCGCAGATATTACAGCCCCAGTCCTGGTTGAAAACCTTTCAACGGCCCGGGGAGCGTGAAACCCTGAATATACCTGTATAGAGGAGGACGCCATGGCACACAAGGACCAGTTTTACCCGCAGTGGTGCGAGGAGGTAGCCCCCGCCCGCTCACTGCGCAGCCTTATCAAGTACGGCGACCCGCGGGGTTTCAAGCACCCCAACCCCGGCATGTTCCATTTGATCAAGGAAACATTTGGCATGTCGGACGATGATTTCAGGCGGCCCAGCCTGTGCATGGATGAGTTCAGTATCGAAGTCCCTCCGAAGCTGCCCGCTGCACAACTGGAGGCCCTCAAGCATATTGTCGGCGCCGATAATTTCCACACGGACACATACAACCGGACGCGCACGTCCTACGGGTCGGCAATTATCGATGCGCTGCGCCTGCGCAACCGTATCGTTGAGAACATCCCTGACGCCGTGCTTAGCCCGCGCAACCGCGGGGACGTCCAGGCCGTGGTCAGGTTTTGCGATGAAAACCGCATCGCGCTGTACGTAGTCGGCGGAAACTCCAGTGTTACGCGCGGCAAGGAGGCCGTCGGGGGCGGTGTCTGCCTGGATATGAATGCCCATATGAACAGGGTCATCTCCATCAACGAGAAAAACCAGACCGTAACGGTGGAGCCGGGCATTATGGGGCCTGACCTGGAGAGGATATTGAACGATGCCCCTGCCACGCTTAAAGCCGGCAGGCGTTATACCGTGGGGCATTTCCCGCAGTCCTTCGAGCACTCCTGCGTGGGCGGCTGGGTGGTGACCCGCGGAGCGGGCCAGAATTCCACCTACTACGGCAAGATCGAGGACATGGTCATATCACAGGAATACGTCACCCCCATCGGTGACTTCAAGACACTGGATTTCCCGCGGTCGGCCACCGGTCCGGATTTCGACCAGATCATGATCGGAAGCGAGGGGACCTTCGGCGTGCTGGTGAGCTGCACCCTGCGTTTGTGCCGCTACATGCCTGAGAACCGGCGCAGGTTCTCTTACCTGTTCAAGACCTGGGAGGTCGCCATCGATGCCTGCCGCGAGGCCATCCAGGGCGAGTTCGGCTTCCCCTCGGTCTTCCGGATATCCGATCCCGAGGAGACCGATGTGGCCCTGCGCATGTACCATGTCCACGGCACGCCGGTCGATTCTGTGTTGAGGGCGCTGGGCTACAAGCCCATGCAGCGCTGCATGTTTATCGGCATGGCCGAGGGGGAAGGGGATTTCGCACGCCTGGTGGCCAAAAAGGTGCATAAGATATTCAAGAAATACGGCGCCTTCAGCCTTAGTGCGGCCAAGGTCACGCAGTCCTGGGAGAAGAGCCGTTTCACCGATCCTTTCATGCGCGAGGACCTGATGGATTACGGCGTGCTGATCGATACCCTGGAGTGCGCCGTCACCTGGGACAACCTGGCGCAGGTGCATGCTGATGTGAGGGCTTTCATCAAGTCCCGCCCCAAAACAATCTGCATGACGCACCTTTCTCATGCCTACCCCCAGGGCGGCAACCTGTACTTTATATTCGTTGCCAGGATGAATGAGATCAACGAGTACCTTGAGCTTCAATACGGTGTGCTGGACGCCATCCAGAAGGCCGGCGCCAGCATGAGCCACCACCACGGCGTGGGCAAGCAGACATCACCGTGGCTGGAGGGCCAGATCGGCAGGGCGCAGGTAGATGTGATACGCGCGCTGCGCGACCATTTCGACCCGCACCATATCATGAACCCCGGCGGGACGCTGGGGCTGGATATGTCCGAGGAGCAGATGACCAAGCGCTGGGGCTTCAGAAAGTGAAATTTAGGGAGGTTTGCCATGGCTGAGAACTTGCTGTCCATCGATGTGGGGACGCAGAGCGTCCGCGTATTACTCTTCGACCCGAGGGGGAAACTGATCGCCAAGCACAGGGTGCCTTACGAACCGTATTACTCGGATTCGCCCGGTTTGGCCGAGCAGAGGCCGCAGCTTTTCTGGGAATCCATCTGCCTGGCCTGCCAGGGCCTCTGGAAGAACCCCGAGGTTAAAAAAGACAGTATAGCGGCCGTGGCGCTCACCACGCAGCGCGCCACTATGATAAACGTGGATGAGAAGGGTGAGCCGCTGAGGCCCGCCATCATCTGGCTGGACCAGCGCCGCACAGAAGGGCAGCCGCCACTGGGCGGGGTCTGGGGAACGCTTTTCGCCGTGGCCGGGGCCAGCGAGACCGTGGCCTACCTGCAGGCAGAGGCGGAGGCCAACTGGATCCGCACGCACCAGCCCGAAATCTGGAAGAAGACCCACAAGTACCTGATTATCTCCGGTTACCTGACCCACCTGCTGACGGGAAGGTTCGTCGACTCGGTGGGCTGCCAGGTGGGCTATATACCGTTCGATTATAAGAGCCAGAACTGGGAGTCCAGGAAGGGCTGGAAATGGCAGGCCATCCCGATGGACCCTAAGGTCCTTCCCGACCTCATACCGCAGGGGAAGGTGCTGGGTGAGATATCGGCCAAAGCTTCTGAAGCTACAGGCATACCGGCCCGCCTGCCACTCATTGCGGCGGCCGCGGACAAGGCCTGCGAGGTGCTGGGCTCAGGCGGGCTGGAGCCTCACGTGGCCTGCCTCAGCTACGGCACGACAGCCACCATCAATACGACGCATGAAAAATATATTGAGGTCATACCCCTGATACCGCCTTACCCTGCGGCGGTGCCCATGCTATACAACTTCGAGATAATGATATTCCGGGGCTACTGGATGGTCAGCTGGTTCAAGCAGGAGTTCGGTTTGCGCGAACAAAGGATTGCCGAAGAAAAGGGTGTGGAGCCCGAGGTTCTCTTCGACGACCTGGTAAAATCCGTACCGCCCGGTTCCCAGGGTCTGGTGCTGCAGCCCTACTGGTCGCCGGGCCTGCGCTTCCCCGGTCCCGAGGCGCGTGGCGCCATCATCGGCTTCGGCGACTCGCATACCCGTGCCCACATATACCGAGCCATGCTGGAGGGACTGGCCTATGCACTGAGGGAGGGCAAGGAGAAAACCGAGAAGCGCAGTGGGGTGAAAATCACCGACCTGCGCATCGCGGGCGGCGGGAGCCAGAGCAACGCCGCCATGCAGCTTACGGCGGATATCTTCGGGATCCCTGCCGGCCGGCCGCATGTGTACGAAGCCTCGGGCCTGGGGGCTGCCATGGATGCAGCGGTGGGCGCCGGTGTGCACAGGGATTTCAAGGCTGCGGTGAGTGAGATGACGCACCTGGGCGATGTTTTCGAGCCCAACAAGGAAACACAGGCTGTCTACGAAAGGCTTTACCGCGAGGTCTACCTCAAGATGTACAGCAAGCTCAAGCCGCTCTACCAGGAGATCAGGGAGATCACCGGGAGGGCCAGCGCAGGAGGCTGAGGGTCCACTCAAATTGAAGGTCGTCAGGCGGCCGCCGGCCAATGCTTCAGATATTTTTAATAGCAGGCCTGACGAGTATTACCAGTACAGAGGCGACGGCCAATCCGGCGGCGGCGGTTAAAAAGGACGCCTGGTAGCTGCCTGTGGCATCGTAGATGTTGCCTGCCACCCAGGGCCCGACGCCGAAGCCTATACCATCGGATACCATGAGCGCGCCGAAAACGGCTCCCAGCGCCAGGCCACCGAAGACCCTGCGCGTGATGCGCACCATCTGCGTGACGAACCCGCTGTAGGCGATCCCGTAAATGGCGGCGAAGACATAGAAGGCCCAGGGTTCGCTGCACAGGGCAATGAAAGCGATATTGAGCCCCAGCAGTATTGTGCAGAAAAGCATGATCGGCTTGATCCCTACCCTGTCGGAGAGGATACCGGAAGATAGGCGGCCGGCGATGCCGAAAATGCCTATCAGCGTGAGCAGCACGGCCGCCCGCACGGGGTCTATGCCTGAATCCACCGCGTAAGGCACCAGGTGGAGCATGACCAGACCCAGGCTGGAAAGAAACAGCAGGAACATGACAAAAAGCATCCAGAACTGGCCGGTGTGGAGGGCCTGGGAGACTGTCAATCCAACATTTAAGTCGGAAGTAAAGGGCTGCAGGCCGGCTGCAGGCTCTTCTTTGCTGACAGCCTCCTCAGCCGGTACGTGGCGTGGAGGGCTGCGCATCAACAGTGTTGCCGGGATGCAGAGGACGGCTACGGCTATGCCCGCCATGAGCAGGGTTGTCCGCCACCCGGACGCCGTGATGAGATAGCTTATGAGCAGTGGTATTATGGCCGTGCCCAGGCTGATGCCAAGGGTAGCCACCCCCAGCGCCAGGCCCTGCCTCCGGTTAAACCACAGGGCCACCAGGGCAACCGGGATGGCAAAGGAGGCGCTGATGCTGAGCCCCACCAGCAGCCCCGTGAATACGTATAATTGCCACAGTTCCTGTATCTGTGAGCTGAGGACCAGCCCCAGGCTGAGGAAACCGGCCGACACGGCCAGTACCCATTTATATCCGTAGCGGTCGGCCAGTATGCCGGTGAAAGGCAGTGTGACGGCGTATGCGATACCGGCTACCAGCATGACGGCGGAAGCCAGCCCGCGTGACCAGCCGAACTCGTTAATGATGGGCAGGAAGAAAACGCCGTAGCTGAAATTTACGCCGCAGGTGACGAAGGTGATGACGAAGGCAGCTGCCACCACCACCCACCCGTACTGCATGCTCTTACCGGCTGTCATGCACTGCCTGGCCTGATTTACTCTTCTTCCCGGGTATGCCGGTACCAGCCCTCGCTAGGGCCGTGGCGCTTGATATTGTACATGGCAGCATCGGACTTGCGCATCAGTGCGTCCATGTCTTCCCCGTCATCGGGGTAGATGGCCAGTCCCATGCTGGCCGACATATTCAGCCGGCTGCCCCCGATCATAAAAGGCTCTTTAAAGGCCTGGGCGATCTTGTCGATGAGCTTGGTGGCATCCCCTGTCACATGCAGTTCCGGCATGAGCAGCAGGAACTCGTCCCCGCCCATGCGGGCCACCGTGTCGCTCGAACGTACAAGCGCCTTCAACCTCTGGGCTATGGCTTTGAGTAACTCGTCCCCGGCCTGGTGGCCCAGCGTGTCGTTGACCGACTTGAACCGATCGAGGTCGACCGCAATGATGGCCAGCCTGTTTTTATTGCGGTGCGCCTGCGCCAGCGCCATGGTAAAACGGTCGTTAAGCAGTACCCTGTTGGGCAGGCCTGTGAGGAAGTCGTGGGTGGCCATATCCGACAGTTTCTGTTCCAACATTTTACGCTCGCTTATGTTGCGGGCGATGCCCTGTATTGCATAGGGTTTCCCATCGCGGTGGATGAGGGAGGCCCGTGTCTCTATGAATACGTAGCTGCCGTCCTTGCGGCGCAGCTTGAACTCGTGCACCTCCCTGTTTGAACCCGGCCTGTCGACGCCCCGTAGCGCGTCCGTGGCCCTTGGAACGTCTTCCGGATCCAGCAGCGAGGCAAAGTTGAGTGTAGGGATATCCTCCTTGCTGTAGCCGAAGAGCTCCAGTGTGGCGCGGTTGGCTTCCAGGAAGCGGCCACTGAAGTCGTGGATGTATACGAGTTCCAGTGAGCTGTTGAAAAGGGCCCGGTAGCGCTCCTCGCTCCGTTTTAAATCCGATTCGGCTTTTATACGTTCGGTGATATCTATACCCATGCCTACGAGATAAGTCCTGTTCCCGATGACCACCCGCGCCCCGGTGAGAAGGTACCGCGTTTTGGTGCCGTCTTTGGCCAGCACACTGGCTTCAATTTCCGCATGACCCAGTGAAAATGCATCCTTTATCTTAGAGGCCACAAGTTCCCTATCTTCTTCGGCTATGGTAGACAGAGCAGGTAACCCGCGCAGTTCCTCCCCCGTATACCCCGTCACCATCTCCTCGTTCTTGTTCCAGCGTGTGAAATTCCCTTTTTCGTCGAGCGCATAGAAGATACCCGGCATACTTTGCAGGATTGTGTCCGTAAAGTTTTTCTCCCCCAGCAATGCCTCTTCCAGTTGCCTGCGCTCGGTGACGTCGCGGGAGATGCTGCGGAAGCCGGCAGGGCGGCCCGCCTCGTCCCTGCGCAACTCGATGGTGGTTTCTGAGTACAGGGTTTCCCCGTCTTTGCGCATTATCCTGTGCGGGAAGGCCTTGTTGGGTTGGCCGGTCCTGAATACCTCGTTAAATGCCCGGAACAAATTATTGACCTCATCCGGCGGGACGCAGAAATTAAAATTGTTGCCCAGCAGTTCTTCTTTTTTATACAGCAGGTTGCTGCAAACAGAGTTGTTGACGAATGTAAAATTGCCGGCCAGGTCCAGCTCGTAGTATGAGTCGTGCATCTGCTCGAGGGCGCGGCGGTACATTTCCTCCGTCCGGTGCAGTGCTGCCTCCAGCCGCTTGCCCTCCGTGATGTCGCGGCTGACGCAGATGAAGCCCGTTGCCCTGCCACCCTTTTCCCTGACCACTGAGACGGTAGATTCAACCTGGAGTACGATGCCATCCTTTCGCCTTACTTTGTGAGTGAATCCCGCGTTTGTCTTGCCCGACTCGTAGACCTGGTTGAAAGCCCGGTAAACGGCCTCAAGTTCCTCTTCCGGTATAATTTCGCGGAAACTTTTGCCGTTCAGTTCGCCGACCTTGTACATGAGGCCGCGGCACAGGGCATTATTAGTGAAAATGAAATTGCCTGCCAGGTCACTCTCAAAGCAGGCGTCATGCATCTGGGACAGTATGGTGCTGTACAGCTGTTCCGAACCGGACAGGGCTTGCTCAAGCTCTTTGCGCTTTTGGATGTCCATGAAGCTGCCCAGGGTGGCACGCCGTCCTTTGTACTCGATCGACGATATTCTCTCCATCACCCACATGAAATCGCCGTTCTTCATGAGAAAACGGTATTCATACGGGCTTGCAAACCGGCGCCGCTTGAGATTAGCAACAGCCGTCTTGCGCACCATCTCGCAGTCATCGGGGTGTACAAGCTTGAGTGAATCCTGTCCCAGGAGCTCCTTTGCATCGTAGCCAGAGAGGCTTTCAAAGAAGGGACTAAGGTAGACGAACTTGCCGTCCTGGATTATGTAGATGCCCGTGCCGGCGCTCTGGATCAGGGCCTGCCCCAGCGAGGCCGGGTCCACCGCGCTGGCAATACTCTTCTTGCTGCGCACACTTTTCTCAGGGGATGGTTTACGCGGGTTTGCCATTTTTTGCCTCTATACCTGCCACATGCCTTGCCAAACCTGAACTAATTGCCCCGGACCATGTGTCTTATATGCAATACGGCCTGCACACATAGGGTCTGAAAAATACTGTTTGGATTATAACATATAAAGAGGCCACCCCGAAAAAGCGGGCAAAGCACGGTCCTGGCAGCCCCTTTCCTCAGGCCCCTGCAGGTAATCGCTAATCGTAGCGGCCGGCCTGGATAGCCCTGACCGTTTCGAAGAGAATCTTGATGTTATCGTCGGGCATGGTGTACTGCAGTTCATGGGTGGTGCCCAGGATATGGCGATTTTTGGCCTTGCCGGTGCGGTAGCTTGCCAGGATATCCTCCTTGAATTCAGAGGGCGTCATGGCTTCGCCCCGCTGGATATCGATGCCGGTGATAAAGGTCAATTTGTCCCCGTACTTGTCCACGGCCAGCTTGAAGTCGTTGCCGGCGGCCGGCTGGAATGACTGAAGCATATCGATGCCCATTTCCACGTAGTATTCGAGGAATGACATCTGGTACCCGCAGGAATGCAGGCATACCAGGGCGCCATCCTCGTGCGCCGCGTCGACCTGCTTCTTCAGCCTGGGGTACATGAATTCCTTCCACATCTTCATCGAGATAAGAGGGCGGTTATTATAGCCGTAATCGTCGTAGATAAACACGACGTCCGCCCCCGCTCGTACACTCCTGCGCGCGATGTCGATCTCGTGGTCGATAAACCTGTCCATGAAAGACTTGAGCTCATCAGGGTATTCCACCAGCCAGGTCATGTACCTTTCCAATCCTATCATCTGGTTGGCGGTCCAGTCATGGGGCCCCCAGGCCTCGGCGGCTATGCTGTGGTGGTGGTACTGTTTCCTGTATTGGCGGAAGATATTGTAGAGGCTGTCCCTGGTAGTGTCGGGGAAGCGGAAATTTTTCAGGTCATCCAGGTTTTTTACGGGGGGGTCTATCATGTCGGGATAGATGCCGCCGCCTATCTTGCGACCTACACCGTAGATATCCACCACGTCGATATGGCCTTTTTTATATGCCCACTTGCTGTAGGACGGCGTGGCGTAGGAGGCCAGCACCATATCGGCGCCCAGGTCGATGCCGTAGGCATTGGCGAAGTTGTAGCTGTGGATATCCCACAGGAGGGGCAGGAACCTCCAGAGTTCGCCGGCCTGCATGCCTCCGCCGCTTTTGAACCTGCCCCAGAAGAACTTGGCCAGCAGGTTCCTGTTCCAGTGGCTGGAGGGCATGTACTCAGCCATCAGCTTGCAGCCGGTGTGCGCCTCGATCCAGTAGAAAACGGGGACACGGTCTGTGGGCAGACCTTTGGCCGCCGCGTGGATGCGCTCTTTGGGCGTCATGCCGTCTTTCCTGGTGCTGCTCATAAGCTGTCTCCTAAAATCCGCCAACCGGCAGGTCTAATTTTTATGGGCAACCACGGAACGGGCATAATCCCTGCCGGCAACGCAGTCCGGCCCGTAAAAATCCGCTCCTATCTTTTTGGCGTATTCGTCGTTGAGCGGTGCCCCGCCCACCATGATCTTTACACCGCTGTGCAGCCCCGCTTTGTCGATGGCCTCGATAACGTCCTTCATCATATACATGGTCGTGGAGAGCAGTGCCGACATGCCCACCACATCGGGTTTATGCTCCCTTACTGCCCCCACAAACTGCTCCGCGGCGACATCACTGCCGAGGTCCACTACCTCGAAACCCGCCCCTTCCAGCGCCATGGCCAGCAGGTTCTTGCCGATATCGTGGAGGTCCCCTTTAACGGTGCCGACTACGGCCTTGCCACTTTTAGTGACTGCGCCCTCAGGTGAGCGCTGCTTGATCACCTCCACGCTCTTCTGCATGGCCCTGGCGGCAACCAGCAACTCAGGCAGGAAATATTCGCCGTCCTGGAAAAGCTTGCCGACCACGTCCATGGCGGGTATCAGCGCCTGCTCCATTATTGCGTCAGGCGCAACGCCTTCACCCAGCAGCTTTACTACCAGGGCAACGGCTTTATCGGACTTACCGTCTATTACGAGCTGCTTCAATTCTTCCATGCGCATACCTCCAGTTTTGTCGACGACAGGCTATTGTGCCCGGCCGTATTACGCGGAAATACGGTTTACATTCTACAAATAAGGCGCGGCGGTTACAAGCCGCCCCCTGCTGCGTAATCCTGCAAAGTTTGACTGGCTGCGTCAGCAGTAGTTTAATAGATGCTGAATAAGAAAGTGAGGTAAGCATGCCTGTACAACAATGGATACTGCTG
>Ga0247841_10003900_pt1 | contig 26674 bp, 30 predicted proteins | sample LaCruzMarch2015__2_FD_192410 | JGI IMG/M metagenome (GOLD analysis project Ga0247841, IMG submission 192410) | Freshwater microbial communities from meromictic Lake La Cruz, Castile-La Mancha, Spain - LaCruzMarch2015_18m | ecosystem: Environmental > Aquatic > Freshwater > Lake | place: Spain... | reverse complement strand
GTAGCTATTACTCCTGTAACGCTTATTCCTGGAGTTTATTATTCCATAGCAATAGACGAAACCAATGGAGGAGATACTTGGAAAGATGACTGGATTCCTACATTTCAAAGTACATTTAATACTAAATGGACTTGTTATTCTGCCACCCCTGGCACTTTTCCTTCAAATATAGGAACATACAACCATATATATAATACCCCTGCCCTAAAATACAACGCAGTAGATACCATAACTGGAAACAACGCTACAATCACAAGTCTTACAAATAATCTCATTTATATGGGTCCAACTGGACTTTTGCGTTTAGCTGGTTATGAGGGTGCTACTGCTGGTGGTTATAGTGGAATAAATTTTGTTGCAAGTGCAACGCAAGGAAACACACTTAATGTTGAATCTTCAGGTTCAAAATTTAGTTTGACAGCTTATGGAGGTAATGGATATTTTCAGGCAGGAACAGCAGCAGGTGCGGCTGGCAGGATGCTCTTCACGGGAATAAGCTCTATCACAGCCACAGGGACTTTGTTTTGCTCAAGTAACAATGTATTTGTGGATAGCTTAAATGGTGGAAATGCTGTGCCTGCGGTAGACTCAACAAAACTATTAAATGTTTTGCATTGGGTTTCAGGTTCAACTTTTACCAGTTGGCTTTCAGTTCAAAGTGATGGCGAGATAAGAATACCAGTTGATATGACCGCAGGTGCGGCAGGACAAATGACTTTTGGTGCAGGACAAGATGCTTTAATAGGATTTACAGGGTCACAACTACAAATTCAATCTGACTTAATCACTGCTACCGATAGCCTTCTTTTAAGAGGTGGAACGAATGGAATACTCTTTAATATAGGGGCGACACAACAATTAGCAATTACATCTTTAACTGGAACATTCGTAGATGCTTTCAATTTAGTTTTTGGAACGACTACGGGAACACAAATAGGCACAGGAGCAACACAAAAGTTATCATTTTATGGAAAGACTCCTATCGTGCAAGCAACAGCATTAACAGCGGTGGATGCTTCAGCAGTAAACTCTGGTGATGCTACAACAGATGCAGTTATAAATAATATGAGGACAAGAATAAATGAGTTGGAAACTAAACTTTCCGCTTATGGATTGTTGCCTTAAAAACTATGATGATATATCAAAAAGTTAGTGAAGCACAAGGTAAAAAAATCACCCCCCAAGAAGACAAGGTTGAGTATCTAAATGTTGAGTCTCTAAAAGTAGAGATAGAGAATTTAAGACAAGAAGTAATTGAAAGAGAAAAAATTATAGCAGAAAAAGAAAAAGATTTACAGGAGTTTAATAAGATAGGGGTAAAGGTTGCAGAAATAAAAGAAGAAATAATAAAATGGAAATATCATATACAGAAATTGGGATAATTGTTGGGCTGGTAATGGGTGGGTTTAAATTATTAGAAAAGGGGTTTGAATACCTATATAAGGTTTTTATTAAGCAATCTGACAAAGAAAATACTGACAGCAAGCAAGAGATACAATTAACGGTTTTTATGGAAAGATTTAATGGATTGGAAAAACAACTTTTGAAAATTGAAACAAATGATTTGGCTCATAATGCCACAGAACATAAAGAAATTAAGGAAATGATAATTGATATGAGAATAGACATAGCCAAAATACTTGAAAAATTAAAATAGCACCTTAAAAATTGGCGGTTTAGGCCGGTGTGGATGTAACTTGCTCCACATCCGCCTAAACCGCCAACACAAAGGAGACCACTATGGTAGTGTGGTTCTGCTACAAGCATCAGTTTTGCCCCGTCAATGGCACTTTACTTCATTGCCAAGCCCAAAACAGCCATCAAGGTTGTATCAGGCTCGGCTTAAAGAGTGTAAAGAGTCTAACCGGATTGCCTCTCAAACACCCAAAGGTGAAATATGGAAGCCACAGGCGATACAAGGATTCAGATAGAACCAAAGACGCGGGCAGGGCGGTTCATCTGCGACACGCAAGAGCATTTCTACTGGATGCAAAAGCATCTTGAACGCTACAAAGAAGTAGCAGACGACAACGGACAAGTGCTTGAAGTCATAGCAAATTACATACCAAAAGTCTCCTAACGGCTTATGGGTTGAGCCGATAATCAACCCGATATTATTAAAACAAAAATATGAAAAAAATAATAAAAATCGCAATTATAACAATAGTTTCATTAGCAGTTTTAACATCGCTGGCAGGAAATCTTTATTTTACAGTGTGGAAGCAAGTAGAACAGAAAATAATGCAAAAGGGATTTAATCTTGCTATCACACAAATAGTTCAGGCAATAAAAATGACTGGTGAGGTTCAAATATCTGAAGACATAACATTGATACAAAAATATGCTGAATCAAATTAAAAAGACGAGCATCAATATACTGACAGCAGTTTTACAGAAACTTCATAAAAACTATGAGGATCTGTCTCCGCAGGCGAAGGCAACTTACGACCGATGGGAGAAGATTCTGACAGGAGAATCAGTTACGGTCGATAAATTGCGTGATTTTTTAAAGGGAGAGAATGAGAACACATTGAATTTGTTGCTAGATAGAAATACTGAATCGGGAAGTGCCGTGGACATTAGGTTGAAGGCCGAGCTTGCATATGGGCGCTTTATTATAGGAATTTTGGAATCACCACAGACCTCGGCTAAGCAATTAGAAAATTATTTGAGGAATTTACATAGTATTAAATAGAACAATTATGCCATACAAACTTATAAAAAATAAAATATACAGCAAGGCAACAGGAAAATGGAAATTGAAGCAGACCTGCAAGAGTGTTGCCAGTGCTAAGAGAGCATTGGGTCTTTTAGAGGGTTTAGAAAGTGGGGCTATTAAGATGAGTCAAGTTGGTAAGGGAAAGTATGTTAAACGTAAAGGGAAAAAACGAGTTGCTGAGAAAAAATCTAAATACTCAACCCAAATCGCGAGAGCGATGGGAAAAGTAGAAAGGTCGTAGATTATGAAAAATAATATTAATTTAAACATAAAAATATGATTGGAGAAAATTTTGTAGGGAAAGAGATGGTTCAAGAAATCCTAAACAAATCTGCTGACAGTGTCACAGAATCGGAAAAGGACATTCTACGAGCCAGAATCTCTTATTTAACACCAGAAGAGAGAGAGAGGTTTGGATTGAATGAGAAAAAGGAAGATAGCCAAAAATCGGAAAAAGATTTAGAAAATACAGGAGCAGAACCTCCTGCATCGAAACCAGTAAGACAAAAAAAATAAAATAACCTTCCAAACCCGAGTACGTTGTGAGACATTGCAATGCTCATAACTATCGGACGGAAAAAATATATGGAAAAGCAAACCCCTAAACCAGGGACGCAAGCAGAGCCTCCTGCATTAGAGGCACTCTCGGGAGCCGAGATTCCTCCTGTGGAGCCAGATTATAAAAAAAAGTTTGGTGAATCTACAAACGAGAACCAGCGCATCTTACAAGATAACGCCCAACTTCTCCGAGAGAAAGCCGAACTTGAATCTAAGCTGAGAGATTCTCAGCAAACTCTTTCTGAACAGGAACTGAAAGATAAGTATCCCGCTTGGGATTCGTTGTCCCCAGATGAGCAGAAAATTCTTGCCGAAGACTTTGAGAAAGATAAAAGGCTCAAAGTTCTGGAAGCTAAAGAAAAATGGCGAGACGACTACGCCAAACTTCCAGTAGAGACTAAGGCAAAGATAGCCAAAAAAGGCGGTGAAGAAACTTTTAAAGACTTCGCCTGCTCGCTCGACAATAGAGGACAAACGAATCTGTCTAACCTGGCAAAACAATTTCTGTATGAGGAACCAGCGGAAACCCCGCCATCTACTCCCGCAGAAGAAGTTCACCCGGGTTTAGAGACAGGAACAGGGGGCGGAACACCGCCACCTCCCAAAAAGGAAGGCTTCACCGCCATACAGGCGGCAGAAATGAGAATCAAGGACCCAAAGAAATACGCAAAATTAGTCGCTGAGGGTCGTATGACAATCATTTAGGTTCCTTTGAGTCGCAGAGAGATTAAGAAAAGATTGAATTACTACAATGGATACATATGGAACAAATTTAGGTGAACGTTTTGCCGCGAAGGCTTTGGAAAAATACTTTGAAACAGCAGTCCAGCCTATGATTACTAACGATGACTACGAAAAGTTGTTATCGCCAGGTGGAGCTTCAAAGTTTTCCATCTTAACCTTCGGGGATGTAACGATTAACACCTATGTAAAAGGCACACCAATGACGGTGGAGGATGTTTCAGAGAGCGAAGGTGAAGTTGACCCCAGTGAACAGAAGGGGTATTACTTCAGGATTAACTCTTTGGCTCAATTTGAGAGCTATGTCACTGACGCCAAAAGCGCCATAATTGACAGAGCTACCAAACAGTTAAAACAGGGAGTTGATACCTACGTTCTTGGTTTGTATGCAGATGCTGGCTCGGGAAACCGTGTCGGGACTGACTACACAACCGGAGACATTACCATCACCATCACCACTGGCGCTTGCGTAGGAAACGGAACTACATGGACATCGGGCATGTCTGGATTGGGTATCAAAGCCACAGGTCACTCCAAATGGTATAGGTTTACCTATGCTTCAGGAACGACAGGCTTTGTACTAAACGATTCTGACGACGATACAGCTTCCTATGACGGAGGAACCATTACCAGCGCCGCCTACATAATTGAAGCTGCTACCGTTTTGACCGTAACTTCTACAACAATAGCTGGGTATATTGACACTTTAGCCGAGAAATTGGACCAAAATGAGATTCCTAAGGAAGACAGATGGTTAGTCGTGAACGCCAAAATCGCTCACTTGATTAAACAATCTGAAGAGTATACTCCCGCTGTTGAATCTGCGTACAAGGATGTCGTTCAAAAAGGACTCCTTGGTTGGATTTCTGGTTTCCAAGTTTACCAAAACGAGAGAGTTGCCGGCAATAACACTACCGGTTACTACATTATGGCTGGTCATAAATCAGCTATCACTTTCGTAATGGAATACCAGCAATCAGCGATTGAAGAAGATATCATTGGAGATTTCGGCAAAGCCTACAAGGGTCTTGTCGTTTACGGAGCAAAAGTGGCTGACGAACGCAGAAAAGCTTTAGCTTATCTGTGGTGTAAGGTCTAGTTTTTTTAACATCTTGTGAATGTTCGTCTTATTGGGAATTTTCCTTCCGGACAATTCCCAATGACGGAAGGAGATGAACATTCTCTTTCTCCCTTTAAGGAAGAGATGCGGGCAAGTCAAACTCGCATGGCATCCAAACGAAAGGTCGTGAAGGGAAGAATAAAATTAAATTAAATCAAATAATATGTATAAACAAAGATTTATAGAAGTAGAAGAAGCCCTTCTAAGATTGGAGGGAATTCAGAGACCGACATTGGGCAGAACCTTTTATGTAAAAAAGACTACCGATGCCGATTATGGAGTGTTCAAAGCCAACAAAAATAACTACTATGACGGACAAGCAAGAGTTTATACCAGCATTCAATCGGCAGTCAACGCCAGTTTGGATGGCAGGTGTGACCTTATTATAGTCGGTCCTGGAAAATGGCAAGAGGAAGTATATATTGTTGGTAAAAGAGGATTAAGAATCAAGGGGGCGGGTAACGGCTTGGGGGCCACCGAATCAGGTGCATGCAGGATGAGACCATCCGATGCTACTACACACTATGCCTTCACAACAAAATCGGGACAGTCAGTCTCTGGTGCGGCATTCCATGTGCTTTCAAGGTCTGTGGAAATTTCGGGGTTTTATCTTGATGGTGGTGGTGGATACACAGGGGTGTATTTGGGCGGGGGTCTAAACGGAGGTATCACGGGGTACACTTCGGAGACTGCCTCTGGCACACATATACACGATAACTTTTTCCGAGGAGGATCAGAGGGTGCTATAGGAGTCTATATGAATGGCGCAAAATTCGGTTGTCTAGTTGAGGATAATTTCTTTGAAAGATGGACGAGAGCGGCTATTCAAATGGATGCTGGTAATGCTTCCAATGAACACTGCATAATAAGGAATAATGAGATAGGTGCAGATGATTCGGGGACTTGTTACGGAGTAGAGATTTATGGAGAGGGAAATTCGGCTTTGGATTGCTTATTAAGGGAGAACTCATTCCGAGATAGAGCGGCAACGAACACATTCACGTTCGCTGTTATCAATAATACTGGTTCGACAGGTGGTTTGTCATTGGTGAGAAATTCGTTTGCTTGTAACCATCCAATGCAATTATTGACGACTGATTGGGTTTCTGGCAATTCTTACGGCTTCGCGGGTAGTGCGACCGAGGACAACAATATGGCGATTACAGAGAACGAAGCAGGCTCAGAGAATACATAAGTTTCTTGTGGACTTTCTCTCGGCTTTTACGAGCCGAGGGACAAGGTCATAAGAATAAATTAATAAGCAAAAATTATATGCAAATCAAAGTAAAAACATTTTTGTTCCCAAGTTTTGATAAATACCCAGACAATTTTGGAAATTTGGAGAGCGATATTGAGAAATTTATTAAGAACAAACTTGAAAGTGGTTGGATTTTGTCTCAATCAATCGGAGGAGACGGTTACGTATTATTAATTTTTAGTAAAGAATGATTCAAGTCAAGAATGTTTATACAATAAAATCCTTCAGAGGGGGTATTTCTGGTGAAAACGATAAAGGGATTCGCGGAGCTTTTAAATTTGGTTATGGTTTGAATATTAGAGGCAGGGATGATGTTTTACAATGCGGGCAAGCACTTGTCAAGGAAACCACAGGAGTGAACGACGTAGTTGTAGATAAAATAAACTTCTTCGTGCCTGCATCAGACGGAAACACTTATGGATTCGGTGATGCGGGCAACATTTACAAGAGAACCTCGGCAGGAGTCTGGACAAAGGTCTACACAGACACCAACGGAGCCATTCTGGGAGCAGAAGAATGGGACGGGTATCTATATTGGGCGACAGCGACCAAAGTTGGTAGGAAAGAGTTACCGGGGGTTTCAAATTGGTCTGACGCAGTTGCCAATTGGCAAACTACGCTCACCTCCTCCACTTGGCATACAATGAAAATTGCCACAGGAAATTTATTAATTTGCAACGCACAATATCTGGCCCTGGTTGACTATGCAACGCATGCATTTAACGCTTTGGCACTTGATTTAATTCCTGGAAACCTTGCTAAGTGCCTTGATGAAAGTGGAGATTATGCTCTTATAGGCTCGGTGAGGTCTGACAATAATGAAATAGGACATTTGTGGTCTTGGGAGTCAACTGCGCTAGCGTGGATACAAAAAAAGAAAATTGCTGCAAAGGGAATAAATGCTTTAATAACTGCTGAGTTAATGTTCGCACAGGTGGGAGTAGAAGGAGAGGTTTATTATTCCGACATGGTTTCGCGGGTGCCAGCGTTTGTGTTTCCTGACGGGGGCTATTGTCTTCCGGGTGGGGTTTGCACTAAGAAAGGTTTAGCAGTTTTTGGAGTTTTTGGTAATTCGTCAACCAAATGCGGGGTTTATACCTATGGTCGTGCTGAGAAAAACTACCCATTCGCATTAAACTTAGACTATGTGCCATCACCCGGCGTTCTTACAACCATTGAGATTGGGGCCGTAGGTATGGCAGGAGGAACGATGTTGGTTGCTTGGAAGAATGGGTCAACTTATGGCGTGGATGCTGTCAGCGCTTCTATAAAGGCTACTGGAGTGTATGAAAGTTTGGAATGGGACGGAGGCAAACCATACCAACGTAAATCTTTTTTACAGGAAAAATTTGTTTTTTCACCGCTTCCGTCAGGCTGTGCCATTGTTTTTAAGTATAAGACGAATAAGGCCACGGATTGGACGACTGCTAAGACGATTGATGGCGTGGGATATTTTTCCACGGCCGGAAAGACACGTGCCATTTTCAATATCAATGATGAAGGTGAAATTATAGAAAAGAGAATAGAATTAACGCCAAACGGTAACAATTGCCCAACGATAAAATCTTGCAATACTTATTACACTCCAGGATCATTATTTTAACAAAATAAATTATTATTAAAATTATTCTAAAAACATGAAAAATGAATATTTGTTTAAGCTAAAACATGCAATAGATAAATGCAAAAGCTTAGTTGGAGTTAAATTCGCATATGCTCTGGCAAAAAATGCGGAATTGATACAAGGAGAGATTGATGCCCTAAACGCCTCTTTGAAGATGTCCAAGGAGTATTCGGTATTTGATAAAAAGAGAATCGAATTAGCCAAAAGTCACGCAAAAATAGAGAACGGAATCCATGTGGTTAAGCAGAAAATCGTTGGCGAAGGTAGGTGGGAAGAGTATTACGAGATAGGAGACCAGAAAGCTTTTGATAAGGCTTTTGAGGAATTGAAGAAAGCGAATAAGAAGGTGGTCGAAGCCAGAGAAAAGCAACTTGAAGAATTTAACCAGCTTTTAAAAGAAGAATCTTCAAAATTAAAATTCTACAAGATAAAGCTGTCTGATGTCCCTCAGAATATATCTTCTGAACAGATGTCTGGCATCTATGTTCTCGTGGAGGAAAAATAATGCAATTTAGCGTAATCCAAACAGAAATTTTAGACGAATTAAGGCAAGTGTCTACTGATGTTTTAATTTCTACCACCACGTTAAAAAGATGGATAAATATGGCCATGCACTGGGCTTTAACTTATAAAAAGTGGCCTTTCTTGGAATATAAGGGAACAGATTTAATTGATTCAACGGGAACTTATCCTTACCCAACTCGCATGAAAACAAAGTCAGCTTACTTAATTCTTGTTGGCGCAAAAAGATTCGAAAAAATCAGGCACGAAGATTTTCTTAAATATTTAGAGGCATATCCTACCGGAACGCACAAAGTCTGGGCTGAATTTGACAGAGATATATTCATTAATGGGAACGCATGCACGATTGGAGAATCAGTAGAAATTTATGGACAGCAAGGTGTAGCTGATTTATCAGGAGATACAGATGTAACTCCGTTTGATGCCGCAGAACCGTCAGGAGACGAAGCCATTATTTTAAAAGTAATTGCCAGAGGAATTAGAAAAGCGAGTGGAAATAGTGCAGACGCCAAGCAGGCAGAACTTGATGCCAAGGAGTTGTTGAACAATATCTGGGACAGAATACAGGAAGCTACACCGAGGGCAGTCTTAAAACAGACGCCATTGTTCAGAAAAATTAAAATATTAAGGGGCAAGACAGAAAGTCAAGACCCGAATAGCATAGGTAATTTTGATTGGTGATCTACACATATGGCAGAAGCAAATACAATTAAAGTTTCAGATAATGAAGTTATAGAGGATGTTGCCTTCCCTGCAGAGCAGGCGAATTTTGACGGTATTAGCGGAGGAGAAATTTCTGATGTGGTGGTAAGGAATGTCACAATTTATGGAAATTCAGCGGCAGGCGGAGATGACGCTGGTGATTTTAATATAGGCGATTTTGCGGGAGGTGCTGGTTGTAAATGGGATGGCGTGGATCGGACGTTTAGCATTAAGGGCGCACTATCGGCAAGTTCAATAGACGTACCAGACACAACAACAGCCAATTCATTCCATATGGAAAATGATGGAGATACTTTTTGGGGATGTAACAACGCTAACTTCATAGCGGACAACGACAACGCGTTAGCTTATGTATTAAAAACGGGAGCAGCAAAGTTTCAGAAAATAGAAATAAATGGCAGTGAAGCAGGTGGATACGCTTATTTCATAAGTAACACCATAGATACACAGGCCAAAAACATTTTGGATGCTTTCACATTTGGAGTTTCGGGAGCAATACAAATTGGTTCTTATGTTAATGGAGTTTCTGGAGATATAAGGATAAGTCCATCGGGAATTATCGGCAGAAACTCGGCAGGAGTAAATACGTTTTCTATTGATGGAACAACGGGGTCAGCTGTTTTTTCTGGTTCTGTTACGGGAGCTATTATTACAGGTTCAAAATACCAAACTAATGTAGCAGTTAATGCAGGAATTAAGATTTTTACAGAAGCCCCGGCCGCGACATATGGAGACACTGGAGCATTTTATCCAACAGTTTCTTCAGAACCAAACGCTCCTCTTAACGGAGCAGAGTGGACAAGCCCCACGAATGCTTTTTTACCTGATGGAATTTATACAACTGCTGACCAAACTGCAGGGAAAAAATATACAACTTGGAAAGGATTTACATATTTAATAAACGGAATACCATCAGGAGCTACGATTACTGGTATAACAGTTAAGGCATATGCGAAAATTGATACAGGGACGCCAAGTTTGGAAATATCACTCACAAAAAATGGAGGGGATGTTGTGGGAACTTCTAAAACTACGCAAATATTAACAACTTCTGACCAACTTGTTTCTGCTGGGGGTTCAGACCAACTCTGGGGAACGACTTGGGATAGAGCAGATTTTACTTCAAGTTTTGGAGTAATAATAAATGGTGGGGCTGCTGCTGCGATTATTTACAGCATAGATTACATTCAGGTTATAATTCATTATAGCGAGACCTTTACAAACGCTGACGCATATTTTGAGTTTTGGAATGGAGAAGGACAAAACACTTTAATGTATATTAAAGAAAATACAAAAGATTTATATATTGACAAAGCAAATTTAAACATTATTGGTGCTTTAACTTTGGATCCTTCAGAAATAGTCACGGGTTATACAGATTTAGAACTGCCAACGGACTATAGTTCTTATAGCACAGAAGACGCTTGGACAAACCCTGCTAATGCTTTAACTGATAATACGAGTTATGCAACAGCAGATACTACCGCAAGATATTCTGTATGGAAAGGATTTGATTTACTAAGCCAACCAGGAGGAATACCAGCAGGAGCAACCATTACTGGAATTGAGGTACAGGTAGAGGCAAAAATTGATGGAGGTTCAGGAACACTTGCTTTGCAACTTACAAAAGATGGAAGGACATTAGTCGGTAATGCTAGTCAAACTGATGCTCTAACAACTTCAGCTGTGGTTTATACAGAAGGAGGATTTGACAACTTTTGGGGAACAACTTGGACGAGGGCAGATTTTGGATTAAATTTTGGAATAGCTATTTGGCAAGACTCAATACCAACCCCCACATTTAGCATAGATTATATAAAAATAAAAGTTTATTATACTCAGACCACAGAAAGCCCTATTGCTTCAACTCTAATTTCAACAATAGACGGAGTAACTTCTTTGGGAACTCCAGACAACAGATTTGGAAGCGTTTATTCAAGAGAAATTAGAGCTTCTGATAAAGTATATGTTAACGACAATCCTTTGTCTGGTTGGGTCTTGGTTGCCAAAGGAAGAATAAACAGCACCGCAAACTTAGCATATACCATATCTGGATTAACTGGAGATACTGCTAAAATGTATAAAATCGTTACAAGGTGGCAGGGAACGGCTAGAGATATATATGTTACTTTTAATAATGACTCTGGTTCTAATTATCGTATATCAGGACACGAATATGGAGAATATACAGACGGAGATAAAGATACTATTTATAGGTCTGAAGACAGGACATACATATATTCAAATGCATTGCCAGGGGGTCAATTTGCCAACAATGCATCAGAAATGATTGTATATGCTGAAAGTGGAAAAAGACGATTAGTTAAAATTGACAACATATCAGAAAGTGAAACCGACGCATCTTTCTTAAGATTTTCAGGAATGGCAGTTTGGACAAACACAGCAGACGAATTGACAAGAATTGATTTAACTGTTTCGGGGACAGGGACAATAGGCGAATATTATATTTACGCAAATATAGAATAAATAAATAAATAGAAAAACTATGGCAAAAACAACAGCAGAATTATTAAAGGAATCGGCTGATTTGCTCGCAAGAGTAAAGACAGAAGGAGTTACTGATTCAAGTGGAAAGGTGCTTAAGGCTCCCACGGCACCAGCCCCAGTCGTATCTACTCCGACTTCTGTGACAACCCCAGTAGCAACCCCGACTCCTGTCGTGACTACACCGATACCCGTCGTTACGCCTACAATCACTACGCCCACGCCGTCTTCATACATAGGAACGTCTATCGTTGATTATCTTAAAAGTTCTGGGCAATCATCAGATTACGCTTCAAGGGCAACCTTGGCGCAGAAATATGGGATATCTAATTATGTTGGATCTGCCGAACAGAATACTCAACTTTTGAATTTGTTAAAATCAGGGTCATCAGTCGCAGTAGAGAAAACAGCGGTATCAATTCCAACTTCCGAAGAGGCATCCGGTATGACCGATGAGCAAAAATCCCAAAAAATTGCTGAATTAGTGGCTGCGGGCGCCGATTGGTCCGATATTGAGAAATATTATACCACGGTGTCTTCGACGGGAAAAACCAAACAAGAACTGACAGACGAGATATACACTAAATATGGTATTTCAGATTTGGAGACAAAATTTAATACAAGACCCACAGAGACTTTTGAAGAGATTTATAAGCGTGTGTCTGAAAGTTTAAATCTTGCTGACCTGACGACCAAAATTAATGATGTCATTGCCAAAATTAGTAAAGCCGATGCTGATTATGCAGAGGCCACACAGTCCATAAATGAGAACCCATGGAAAAGTGAGGCAGGCAGGGTCGGGCAGATTAGAGTGTTTACTGATAAATATAACGCAACTAAGGCGGGATTGCAAAATCAACAGACACTGCTTACCAACGAATTAGAAAGAGGTAAAACTCAAGCACAAAATGTTGCAACGCAGACACTATCCGAATTTGATAAATCCAAAGAATACACAAAAGAAGAGTTGGATTATTATATCAAGCGTGCTGACGCTGATATTGAAGCTGAGATGGGGACACAAGAAACAGAAACGCAGAAAGAATTGTTAAGATATTTTCCTGAATACGCAACTCAATATGCCGTATCAAAGAATAAAGCCACAACAGGAGAAGTCAAGGAAACTGATGCTACGAGAGTTAATAAAGTGCAGGCGCTTATAAATTCTAAGAGAGGAAACGATCTGAAGGCTCCTGGAGGAGGAATTTCTTGGGAGACTTATGCTGAAGCAGCACAGCTATGGATTTCATTGGGAGGTACCGGTGCTGATTTTAAAATATCATTCCCGCCAGAGACTTTAATGGACGCAGGAAATATTGCGGCTCTGCCGTCCAGCTTAAAGACATCATCCACATCTGGGTCTTATGGACTTTTAAATATTCCAGCACCAGTTCAATAATTAAATAAAACATTATGACTATTATTGATACATTTGCCAAAAAGGTTTCAACATCAATTGCCGATTTTATTGGTAAACTTCTTTTTGATAGCAAACCGGATACGAAATCTTTTACTCCAACAACTCCGTTAGAGCAAGCAGTTATGAGTTCTGATATATCTCGACTTCCAACAATCTATCAAGAGGCGATTAAAAAATCTGGGACGATTTCAGCACCGACGGGTAAAGAGATAAACCCTAAAACTGCTACCCTATTGCAAAAAACGAAGATTCAAGCTGCACAGGATGCCGAGAAATTTAAACCTGTGAAGGAATTAGTCAAATCTATTGTGCGGGCACCGATACGAGTAGTTGCTTCGATGGCGATTGAAGGTAATAGACCTTTTCTGCCGGAGACATCGTCGCAAAAGGCAATCTTCGGGGAAGAGCCGATAACGACAGGATTTACACCACAGACCCCATTGCAAAAGTTTATATTCGGTGAAGAGGAGATAAAGAAATCATCGGTGGCGTATAAAGAATCAAAACAAATATTGGAATCGGGTGGATTTGGTGGCGCGAGTGCTCCTATTGCCGCCACGGCCGTGTTTGGCGGTTTAGTTATGGATTTAACTCCTTTTGGAGGATCTGAAAAAAAACTTAGCGAGGCTCTTGCCAAAGAAGCTTCTGAAAATGTGGTCAAAAATGTTTTAAAGAAAGCAAATTTTACAGACGATTTAATTGAGAAATATACACCAGTTTTTGCTAAAGAAAAGTCAGCATCTGTAATTGAAAAGGAATTAAAAAATATTGCAGAGGCTTCTAAAAGGTTGGAATCTAATATTCAAAAAGTATCAATTCCAAAAAATATTCAAGACATTAAGACCGATATTGATGCTGGAATAAATGTAGGACCAAAAAAATTTGCACAATATAAAGATTGGGAAGCTAAAACATCATTGGAAAAAACTAAAATTATCACAGAGCCTATTGGTAAAGAGAGGAAATTTATCACTTCTGTAAAAGAGGCAGATATAACGGCACCGGAAGTTAAAGAGGGATTAGTTTCTCAGGATAATTGGTATATTCCACAGGCTAATAAGCCTTTAGTTGAAGAAGCTGATACAATGATTAAAACAAATATTGATGAAGCAATTCGTTTTGCAAAGGCGCCGGGGCCAGCAACAAATAAATCTAATATTGTGGCCCAGAAACTTATTGTTGAATTTCAAAATGCTGGAAGATATAAAGATGCAATTGATATGGTTGAAAATGTTGCTCAAAAAGCTACTACGCAGGGCCAGGCAATCCAAGCACTGTCTCTTTATAATAAACTTACTCCAGAGGGAGTTTTAAAATATACGCAACAAATATTAGACAGGGCAAATGTTGGGAGGAAAATTCCTTTAAAGTTGACTCCGGAGACCGCAGAAAGAATAGTTAGACAGGCAGAAAAAGTTGGAAAAATGGCAGAAGGGAGAAAAAAAGTTGTTGAAACTGCAAGATTAATAGAGGAAATCGCGGGAGAAGTACCGGCTTCGGTTGGTAAAAAAATAGCGACGGTACAAACATTAGCGCAATTATTAAATCCAAAGACTGCTATAAGGAATATCGTAGGAACTGGAGGATTTATGGTAGCGGAAAATATAAAGGATATCGTTGCCACTCCATTGGATTCGGCACTCTCGCTTTTAACAAAGAAAAGAACTGTCACTCTGCCAAACCTAAAATCACAGGCCAAAGGGTTTATTACTGGATTGGCCGAGGGAGTTGAAGATGCCATTCAACGCGTTAATACGTCAATTGTGCCAACTCAATTTGATTTGCCAAAGACCTCTGTCTTTAAAGGAAAAATTGGTGGGTCTCTTGAAACATTATTGAATATAGAATTAAGGGCAACAGACCGTGCTTTTTATAAAGCTGCTTATGATGGATCCTTGTACCAACAATTAAAAGTAACTGGATTAAAAGAAGCTACTGAAGAAATGAAAGAGGTGGCGCATCTTGATGCTCTTTACAGAACATTCCAGGATGATAACGTAGTTTCTAAATTATTCGTTGGGATAAAAAAAGCACTTAATGTAGGCAAAGATTTTGGAATTGGAGATTTTGTGCTTAAATACCCGAAAACGCCAGCCAATCTCTTGGCAAGAGGAATTGAATATTCTCCCGGAGGACTTGTAAATATTGTTTATGAATCAATTAGACCAGTTATTGGAAAACCATTCAGACAGAAAAATTTTGTGGATGCAGTTTCTCGCGCAATTATAGGAACGGCCGGTTTAGTTGGTACGGGAGCTTTATTACATAAATTAGGTGTTATTACTGGCAAACCAGAAAAAGACAAGGATATAAAAGGAATTCAAAGAATTTCAGGATTGGGACAATATAAGATAAATTTTTCTGCACTAAAGAGATTTGCATTTTCTGGTCTTAATCCTGATGCGACTAAATTAGAGGATGGAGATATTTTAGTTTCTTATGATTGGTTTCAACCAATGGCCATAGGCTTATCAATGGGAGCAAATATTGATGAGGGTGGTGGACTTAAGGGTGAAGCTATGTCTATTATTCAATCTTTAACTGAAGGAGTTAATACTATTCAAGAACAACCATTAGTTTCTGGATTAAGAAGGTTTATGTTGACTTCTGATATTGCTTCATCAATTGAATCGGTTTTAGAGGGTATACCTTCAAGTTTTGTTCCTACATTTTTAAGCCAGATTAACCAGTTAATTGATAACACACAACGCAATTCCTACGATCCGACTACTTACCAATATGCGTGGAATTTGGCGAAAGCGAAAATACCCGGACTTGCGCAAACATTGCCAGCCTCAATCGATGTTTTTGGAGAAGATTTGGAGAGATACCAAGGTAACTCTAACAATGTATTTAATGTGTTTTTTAATCCATCATTTGTTTCTTGGTATAAACCAACACCGGAAGCCGAAATGGTATTAGATTTGATGAATATAACGGGAGAGACGAAGCAAGCCCCAAAAGTAGTAGGTAAGACATATACAGTTAATGGGAAAAGTATGAAATTAAATCCAAAACAAATCTCTGCTTTGCAAAAATATATTGGCACCATAACTAAAGAACTTTATTCAAGCTTTGTCGCAGATCCTGCGTTTCAAAAGTTGGCGCCTTACGATAAAATTAAATATTTGTCTAATATCCTTACTGATATTGGCGCAGCCGGCAAGATTGTAATTTTGGGAGACAGACCGGAAAAACCGAGCAAGGATGTGTTAAAAATAATACAATTTTTTAACGGAATAAAGTAATGATGAAATTTATTCAATGTTTCAATGATAAACACGAGATGCTATCAACATTTTTATATGTGTTTCTAATTTGCGTTGGGAGTTTGTTTATACTTAAATTTTCTGGCTGTAGTTGTGTAGGAGAATATCACGATCCGTCACTTTATCCGTATGTCGAGAATTTAGATGCTTATTTAAGATAATAGCCAATTCCAACCGTAAATAAATCCGAGTGGCCAACACAAGATCAGTCCTATAAAGCGAAAAATTCCAAAATCCATTATCCATAAGACGACAATCCCTACGGCAATTGCAAATACATTTAAACCGGTCAATATAAGAATGGACAAGATAATTTCTTTTGTCCAAATAAAAATACCACCAATACATATAAAGATATTTTTTAAAAGTTTATTCATAGCACCTTTAAATAATTATGGATTTGTGTATAGAGCAATAGGACCACAGGGAACTTGTATAAATTCAGAACTTGAGCCTACCATTCCTGAATATCTATATTCTTTCTGATTGCAATCAAAAGTTGAAGGAATAGTAATATTAAAATCAAAAGTGTTTGAATTTATATAATCGCCAGTTGGCCAAGCCCCACTGTTCTGCGCAAAAAGATACATATACCACCCATTATCCCCATTGGCCGTAACCCTCCAAGAGATTGTATTACCGACCTTACATTCTACTGAATTAGTAATCGGAACACAGGTGGCGGTTAATTTATCAAAAGGAATACAACTACCGTCATCTTTTTCAGCTGAATGATTATAATTTTTAGACTTTCGTATAGTACATCCGAGGATGGGCGCACAAGATTCAACTTCTGATGGTTTATTTAAAATGAGTTTATCATAATTAAATCCACAAGTAGACAAACCATTACATCTTCTTGTGTGAGAATTATTAGTGCAAGAAGACCAATTAGAACAAGTCCAGGTAGGAGTACATTCTTGTTTCGGTTCAACTGGCGCGTGAGGTATAGTAACAGCGGGGGGAATTACAACTGCTGCTGCTCCACTTGCCATATTGTAAGAATCATACTGAATTGGAGTCAAGCTTTCAGATTGAATATTTGATTGGATATCTTGAGCTTGTGCCACCACTTCACTGCTTGTCTGAGTTTTTTCCGCAATCAAATCAGCTATTTGCTGTTGCAACATGACTATAGTTTGCTGAAGCAAGGCAATTAATTGGTTAGTAACTTCTTGAGATGTGGCAGCAGAAACACTAAATGGTGACAAGAGTGTCGCAACGATAAATAACGATATTATAATTTTTTTCATAATAATATAAACGCCCACCGTTGCAGGGCGGGCGCTGATAAATAATATCCTGCAACGATATCACAATTCAAAAATACACCTTATGTAAAACAATGTCAATAGGTAAAAGAAATATTATTAAAATCAATAAAATTATGTGGATAATAAATATATTAAAAAATTTATTTAAAAAATCGGAAGTGAAAAATGCTGAAGAACCAGAATATAATTGGGCCCGGGTAGATATTCCAGAAAAGATGGAACAGGCAACTCATTTTAATGAAATTGTTATGAGTGCGGCACCCGTAGAATGGAAACCATTGGATTTATCAAAGCTTCCGAAATACAATGTGCGCAACCAAGACGGAAGTGGAGCATGTGTTATGGCTACCAGAGCATTGATTTGGGCTATAGAATATCTTAAAAGGACAAAGCAATGGGTTGACTTCTCTTTTGCATGGCCATACTCACAGAGGGCAGATAAATCGCAACTAGGAGCTCGAGCGACAGATGCTCTAGATGTAGGGATGGTGCCGGATAATTTAATGCCGTCTGATGGAAAAGATGAAGCATATATGAATAATCCTCCCAATTTTCAATGGCTGGGAGATATTGCCAAAAAATTTGCTATTGATGGAGTTCCTATAATTGATCCTGTGGGAGATATTGATGTTATTGCTTCAATTATCCAAAAAACGGGAAAAGCAGTACAACTTTTTTTCCTTTTTGGCTCAAATGAATGGGATAAAATGCCTCATATATTAGGGAGTAAAACTCCTTATGCTCATTCTGTAACTGCAATTCCTTCGTCCAATCAAGATGAAATGACTTTTGGAATTTATAACGGAAAAAAAGCGATAGTAATTCAGGATTCTTGGGGAAAAGATCTTAATACCATTAATGGGCTTCGTATAATTACAGAAGATTTTTTTAAAACGCGCAATTTCTATGCTCAGCATTTTATGAGGTTTAAATTTAGTGAAGTGGCAGATAAACCAAAATACGACGGGACAATTGTAAGTTTACAGGACTGCTTGAAATATGATGGGGAATTTCCAACGAATATAGACAGCACCGGTGTCTTTGGGCCGACTACAAAAGGCGCCGTTATAGCATTTCAAAAAAAATATGGAATAGATCCGATAGGAATAGTTGGGCCGATAACGATTAAAAAACTAAAAGAATTATTTAATTAATATTGCCTGCTGAAAAAAATAAAGTTGGCAAAAATAAAATGACACCAGAATTAAAAGAACAACTTATAAAGAGAGTAAAGTCTTTTGTTTGGCGTGTAGGAGCTTTTGTTGTAGTTTCGGGTATTGCCTTGATAGTAGATAGTTTGGGTTTATTTAATTTAGACCCAACATTGGTTGGTATTATTTCTCTTATTGCGGGAGAAATTACAAAATTTGTAAACACATATCAATCAACAAAATAATAATATGGACGATGATGATGTGAACTATGGATTTAAGCAAATTGCTTGACAAGAATTTTTGATGGGATTAGTGTGTAATTACGAAATTAAAATTTAATTAATAACACGTTGCCCGAAAGGGTGAGGCAATAAAGATATTGCCTGACACGACCAGCGTGGTATAATAAATATGCAGGAGCAATCCTGCTGGTCACACGTGTGGTTATACGCCCAGCAGTTTTTAATTGCTGGAACGAGCATTATACCCGGGAGTCGTGTCCCGGGTTTTGCTTACTATGAAAGCCAAAGATTTTTTTGAACCATTTGTAGAATATAAAATAAAACAGGGATGCGCTCAACACACAATTGTTGAGTATAGGCGTTTCATTTCTGAAACTTTATCATGTATCGCGGAGAAAAAAATAAGACAGCTTCGCCCGATAGATCGTGCCGACATAATGGAATTTGGCCGACAGCACGGATATTGGGGAGAACAAAGGGCGGTCAGTACATTTAGGCAGTTTTGCCAATATCTTAATGATAGGGGCGAGAAACTGCCTTTTCGTTTTCAAGATATTTTAGTCCCTTCAGTAATAGAACGCGAACAGGACTATTTATTGCCGGATGAATTTGAGAGTTTTATGACGAAGATTCCAATTGATTTTTACGGGATAAGAGACAGAGCTTTATACGAATTACTTTGGTCAACTGGATTGAGAATTGGGGAGGCATTGGCGATAAATCTGGACGATATAAACTTTGATTTGAAAGAAATAAAAATCAAGACATTTAAGGGTGGAGAGGGAACGAGAGTTTATCTTTCAGATCGTGCTTGTGAATGGTTGAAAAAATGGATTGAAAAAAGACAGGATGCTTGCCCCGCGCTATTTGTGGTGTATTTTGGAGAAATTATGAGACTAAAGAGAAGCATGTCTGGAAAAAGGCTTATGAATTACAGAAAGATGTTTGGCATAACCAAGAAAATATCTCACAAGGCTTTTCGCACCGGATTTGCAACTTATCTGATGGAGGAGGGGGCCAACATAAAAGAAGTGCAGGTTTTATGCAGACACAGATCTCCACGCACAACATTAAAGAGTTATTTAAAATTCCAAAAGACAAAAGTAAAAGAAGTCCATCAAAATATATTTAATCATTTAACTTTGAAATTGAAAAATATAGTCAGGACGACATCTGACATTTGGTAGAAAAAGTTATCCACAGGTGTATCTATTATTATTCACTTGACACGATTTTTTGATATGCTAAAATTAAAAATGTATGAAAAATAACTCTATAAAAAAACCGATTTACAAAAAAGTTGAAGCCAATCTTCTTCGCAAACTTTTTAACCGCGATAAACAATTAGTTCGAGCTAAAAGAGTGGCAAGAGAACTATGGGATATTTTGAAAAAAGTGGGAGAAACTAAGTAATTTTGAAAATTTATTAAAGTAAATTATTGTCAGATTTTGCTGAATGTCGCAGAAGCCAAAAATTGAGCTATAGAGCCTTTTTGACCCAAAGTGGTAATTTATACCACCTCAATGGGCAAAGAGGTAATATTGAAAAGCCGCCAGAGATGGCGGCTTTTGGTTTGCATTTTTTTAGCTTTTTGTTAATATGTGATTAACAGTCATTTGCAAAACACTCATCCATTTGGAGGGTCACATGGGAAAAATGAATAATCAGCTGGGAAGAGACAAAGATCGATTTGGAGCTTGCGGACTTCCCGAAAAGCCCCAAGTCCCAAAAGCTTCGTTGCTCGACTATGTCCCAAGCAAAACGGACTTGTTTAAATTGCTGGACGGGTTACGTTTCAGGGATCCGCCGAAGACCCGCATAGCTAGAGTCGCATTTTTCAAGGCCACTCGGGCACGAAAGGTGTTTGAGCGTAGCAATGAAACTTGGATACGGCTATCCAGGGCTGAAAAACTTGCGGAGCGCAGATTAAACAAAATTGCAGGCTCAGAGCGCGAACACGAGGAGAGGGAAGTTGGAGAATGCCGGCGAATGTTACGCTTATACGGAGTCACCCCTTCGATAATACAACGAATTGAGCAGCTTACTTTTGGCAAGGAGAGTGAAGAATGACTTTCGTTTGAGAAAGTCTTGTCTGACCGCGGGGTTCGCCCAGCGGTCTTTTTTTGTATGGTTATCACGTGATAACCTGACTATTCTTAAGTTCTTGAGAACTTTGGAATAAGCGATACAACAATTACATAGAATTATTTAATAAAAAAAAGTATAAGCGGGGTTGCATATATTTTTTGAAATGATAAAATACTATTATGTTAAAAGAACTTATAGATCAATTTTATTTGGAGAATCAAAAGAATAGGGAACAGACAAGATTTTACATAACAGATGCAGGAAAATGTTCGCGCGCTGTTTTTTTTAAGTTTAAAAATGCGCCCAAAGAGCCCATGGACGCCCGTATTATGCGCATTTTTGAACACGGAGAAAATATACACAGGTCAATTTTTAGCGTCTTATATAGGCTAAAAATTGGGGTGGTAACAGAAATTTCAATTCCGGCGCAAGAGATCGTTTCGGGCAGGGCAGATGCCATTTTATGCATTGGAGAAGAAAATTATGTGCTGGACATTAAGAGCATGAACAGTATGATTTTTAGGAATTTGACAGCCCCCAAAGAAGAAAATGTTTATCAGATACAATTGTATCTGCACTTTTTCAAAATTAAAAAAGGCATTCTTCTTTACATTGATAAAGACCGCCAGGAAATGAAAGAGTTTTTTATTGATTACGACGAAAATCTGTGCAAAGGTTTGATGGATAAATTTCATGCGTTAAAGGGTCAGGTGGAGCAGGGAATTGTGCCCGCAAGATTGGCTGATTATCCGCGTAACTGGCAATGCGATTATTGTGCGTTTAAAGATGTTTGCAAGAAGGTTAACGGAGATACTTTTACGGGGTGAGTTTTTCGGAAATTTGCACTTGCTTGCCGGCCAAAATATAAAGTTTGCTTTCTTGCTGGTTGAAAAGTATTTTAGAAAAGTTTTGCGCTAAATTTATTGAGTTTACATTTCCTCTGTAATCAATTTCAGAAATTACTATTTTCCCCTCGGATGTAAAAATTATATAATCATTATTTACCCAAGTTAAACCAGATATAATTTCAGGAGAGCTATATAAAAGGCTTATTTTTTTACTCTCATCAGACAAAAGAGAAACATATACTTTTTTGCCCGTGGAATAAACTATATTTTTTTTGTTTGGAGAAAAAGAAAAATCATTTACAAGTGATGCAAAATTTTTGAGAATTTTTGTTTGGTTGTCCAGCATCAGCAAATTGCCATTGTTATTTACAAAAATTGAGCCGTCTATGTCTATTTTATAATTTCCAGCTTTAATTATTTTTAAAGCTTCCATATTAAGTTTTTCAGGTTTTGCTTTTAAATCAGATTTGTACAAAAATCCGTCTGTTGAGAGCCAAATTATATCGTTTCCGGATGTTGTAAAAGCCACCAAGTTTTTAATAAGCGAAGTATTTTTTTGCAGTGTGGTTAGCTTGGCATTTTCCGATGAATCAGAATAATACAAATTGTTTGCTACAATAGTATATTTTTCAGGCTGGTTTTCGGGCAAAAAGGGTGATTTTGTCTGGTCGACTAAGACTTCAAATGAAATATTTGTTTTAAAAAGTAGAACGTTTTCCAGTTTTGTGACTTCTTTCTCTTCCACTGGCAAGGTTTTATTATAATCATAATAGCCATCTTTTTTTATTAAAACAGAATGGTCTCCGGGCAGAAGGTTTTGCGTAAAAACAGAATTGGAAAACATGCCGGGCTTTTGGGATTTTGCAGAATCTATGCTTATTTGGTCTGCTGTAGGGAATGTTCTTATATAAATGCCCCCCGTAGCGGTAATTTTTAAGTTTTTAAAGTCATATCTATATCCCATTGAGTACATAATCAAAATTGGCGAGACTACCAAAAATAGCGCCACGCAAATAATGAGTATTATTGTCCTAGTCTTTTTTGTCATGTATTAACATAAAATTACCATATTTTGGCGCTCTTTACAAGCAGGTATTTATGGATTAAGATAAATCATAACTAACACTAAAATGGCAGATAAATTTGTTATAAATGGAGGCAAAAAGTTGTCAGGCGTTATATCTGTAAACGGAGCCAAAAATTCGGCTTTGAAAATTTTGGCTGCGCTGGTTTTGTCAAACGAAAAATGCGCAATATCAAACTTTCCGTTTATTGAAGACACTTTGGGCGCAATTGATATTTTAAAAGAATTGGGAGCCGAAATTGTTGTGGATAAAGAAAATAAAAAAGTTTTGGTAAACCCCGAAAAAATAAATAAAACACAACTGGATTCTCATTTAGTAAGAAGATTAAGAAGCTCCATTTTGTTTGCAGGACCCATTATGGCAAGACTGGGCGAGGTCCAAATGGAACACCCGGGCGGATGCGTAATTGGCAAAAGGCCTATAGATATGTTTTTGGATGGATTTGAGAAGTTTGGAGCAGAAGTCAAAATTACAGAAGCCGGCTTTAAGCTGAAAAGAAAAGGAAAAAAATTAAAAGGAGCGGAAATATTTTTTCCGCAAGTTACGGTTACTGGAACAGAAGCCATGATGATGACAGCTGTTTTGGCCGAAGGTAAAACAATTTTAAGAAATTGCGCCATGGAGCCGGAAATTCCGGCGTTGGCAGAATATTTAAATAAATGCGGAGCAAAAATTACTGGAGCTGGAACAGCTGTTATTGAGGTTGTCGGAGTTGAAAAGATTGGCGGAGGAGAATTTAATGTGATTCCAGACCGCATTGAGGCAGGTACATTTTTGATAATGGGCTTGCTTTTAAATAGCGAAATAAAAATTGATAATTGTAATCTTGAACATTTGGGAGCCGTTTTGCCAATTTTAGAATCCGCGGGCGCCAAATTTGAAATTGGAGAAAATTATATAATTACAAAACCTTCAAAATTAAAAGCTGTTTCAATTGTCACACACGAATATCCGGGTTTTGCCACAGACATTCAGCCTCCGTACACACTTTTAATGACCCAATCAGAAGGTCAGTGCGTAATAAGAGAATCAATTTTTGAGGGGAGGTTGTTTTTTACAGACCAATTGGCTACAATGGGGGCTAGTATTATATTATCTGATTCTCATAGTGTTGTGGTGCAAGGTCCCTCAAAATTGCACGGAAAAAAATTAACAAGCCCGGATTTAAGGGCAGGTATTACGATGGTGCTAGCAGGAATGGTGGCAGATGGGGAAACAACAATTGAAAATATTTACCAAATTGACCGCGGTTATGAAAAAATAGAAGAAAGATTACAAAAATTGGGAGCAGATATAAAACGAGTTAATTAATTTTATGTTTAACAATAAGATTGCTATAGACCTCGGCACTTGCAATTCTCTTGTCTATGTTCAGGGCAAGGGAGTTGTTTTGTATGAGCCTTCGGTTGTGGCAATTTCTGTGGCTGATAATAAAATTTTGGCAGTGGGCGAGGGAGCTAAAGAAATGATTGGCAGAACTCCTGCTGATATTAAAGTTTACAGGCCGTTAAAAGACGGAGTTATTGCTGACTACAGAGTTACGCAGGCAATGATGAAATATTTTATCAGAAAAACATCTAGCAGATTTAAATTTATGAAGCCAGAATTGGTAATTTCGGTTCCAGCAGGAATTACTTCAACAGAAAGAAGGGCAGTAATTGAGGCGGCTTTAACTGCCGGAGCAAAATCTGCTTATGTGGCAAAAGAGCCCATTTTGGCTGCTATTGGAGCGGGAATACCCATTAACTCTTGTTCGGGTCACATGATTATTAACATTGGCGGGGGCACTTCAGAAGTGGCAGTAATTTCTATGGGCGGAATTGTAACATGGGATTCTGTGAGGGTGGCGGGAGATAAAGTGGATGCGGCAATAACAGAATATATTAAGAAAAAATATAATTTGGCAATTGGTACGCAGTCTGCAGAAGAAATAAAAATAAAAGTGGGTACAGCGCTTCCGCAAAAAGAACTGAGATTTTTGGAAATTCAGGGAAGAGATTTAATTTTGGGTTTACCAAGAAATATAAAAATTTCAAACAACGAAGTTTGTGAAGCAATTTCAGATGTTTTAGCAGAAATTATACAAGCCGCAAAACATGTTTTATCTGAAACTCCCCCAGAATTGTCTGCTGATATTATGAATAAAGGAATAATAATGTCTGGAGGAGGGTCTTTACTTCCAAGAATAAATGAATTGGTGGCGCAAAGCACTGGGGTGCCGTGTTTTGTGGCAGAAGAGCCGTTGTTTTGCGTGGTAAAAGGCACGGGAGTTGTTTTGGAACACTTGGAAGAATATAAAAAAGTAGTCATGACCAAAAAATAATTAATTATACAATTTGATATTATAGTAATAATATACTATAATTATAGTAATAATATACTATAATTAGCAAATTAGCGTAGCGATATAACCATGATTTCTCTTCGCTCAAAAATAACTCAAAAAATTCTTAACCTGCTTATCTTAAACGATAATGAGCGTTTTTATGTAAATGAATTGGCAAAAATAATAAAGGAATATCCTGCTAATGTTCATAAAAAACTTGTTGAACTGGAAAAAGAAGGCATTATAGCAGATGACTTTCAGGGCATGGAAAGGTATTTTTATATCAATAAAAACTATAAATTTTTAAAAGAGTATAAGAACATAATTTTAAAAGGAGTTGGTTTTGAGAAGATTTTAAAAGAAAAACTAAAACAAGTAAAAGGTGTTGAGTCAGCTTATATTTTTGGTTCTTACGCCAAAAATAAAATGTCTGATGAAAGCGACATAGACGTTTTAGTTGTTGGAAATTTTAAGACAGCAGAATTGCAAAAAGTGCTTTTGGAAGTTCAAAAATTGGCGGGAAGAGAAATAAATTCTATTGAATTGTTAAATAATGAATTTGAAAATAAAATGAAAGAAAAAGATGAGTTGCTTATAGATATTTTTTCAAAAGAGCATATAAAAATTATTTAAATGAATTTATTTTTTGAGCTAAAATATTTTGAGAAAAGAAAGTTCGAAACAAAAATCATCAAAAAATATTTTTCTAGCGCTGAAAGGGATTTTAAAATAGCCAGAGAAAGCAGACATCCTGAAGCAATTTTTAAATTTTCTTATGATTGCTTGATAAAAATTGGCATCACTTTAATTGGCTCGCAAGGTTACAGAATAAAAAGCCGAACGGGGCACCACATCAAAATTTTAGAAAAACTCGCCGTAATTTTGAATAACAAAGATATTGAGATAATGGGTGAGGCAATGAGAAAAAAGAGGAATTTTGATTTATATGAGGGGGGTGCTATAATTTCAGAAAAAGAAGCGAAAGAATATCTAAATTTTGTGAAAGAAATTATCGCAGAATCAGAGAGATACTTAAAAAATCAAAATAGTTTATTTTAAAATAAAAATTAAAATTTAATAAATGGAATCCGAAACAAAAAATTGTCAGAACTGCAAAAAGGACTTCACCGTCGAGTCCGACGATTTTGCGTTCTACGAAAAAATGAAAGTTCCTGCACCAACATTTTGTTGGAAGTG
>Ga0247841_10003897_pt1 | contig 26692 bp, 22 predicted proteins | sample LaCruzMarch2015__2_FD_192410 | JGI IMG/M metagenome (GOLD analysis project Ga0247841, IMG submission 192410) | Freshwater microbial communities from meromictic Lake La Cruz, Castile-La Mancha, Spain - LaCruzMarch2015_18m | ecosystem: Environmental > Aquatic > Freshwater > Lake | place: Spain... | reverse complement strand
GAAATTTCTTTGACGAAGAAATAGAAAACCTTCATCCAAGATATCATCAAAGATTTGCACAATTAGCCAAACTTTATAGGAATAGACTTGTAAGACAAGGAGTCATAGAAAGAAAATAAATAGAGCATGTTCAATCATTCGTGCCGGAATTTAGACCGGATAACATATCAAATCCTGCTCTTTTTTGTTTCACCTCTTCATTCGGATACTCTCCCTGGCGTAATTAAGCCTGGAAGCTTTGAAGAACAACTAATTTCCCTTAAATTTCATGGAGTTATAATAAGATTATAACCCATGAAGAGGAGATCCAATCCTTCAAAAAGATGAACTGAATGTCCTCTCCTGGGAAAAAAGAGGTGATAATAACTTGATGCTTTTTACCTATTTAAATCTTTCGTTTTTGTCGTAACTATATAATAGAAACACTTCTCCCAAATCGGCTATATTAAATGCCGGGAAAGGCATTTAAACCCTTCCATCCTTGATAAAACATGGAAGAGGAGATGCCTGAGATGCCAATGGAGTCTGAAATTTTTAATGGAACTGAAAGTCCAACACCCATCCAAAATAAGCAAAACAACAAAGTCGGACAGGACCAAATTCACGAATTAATCTTCTCAAATAAACTAAGCTGGCAAGCAATAATCTATGACCTTATCAATACAGAACAATTGGACCCCTGGGACATAAACTTATCCCTTCTGGCAAATAAATACCTCGAAAAAATAAGAATTCTCGAAGAAGCTAATTTCTTCATTTCATCAAAAGTCCTTCTGGCAGCTGCTCTTCTTCTGAGAATGAAATCTGAAATCCTCCTAGATCAAGACCTTCCAGAATTGGACGCAATTTTGTATGGAAGAAAAGACCAAGAAAAGAAAGCAGTTCAGGAAAGAATTGAATTTGATGAAAATGTTCCTGGTCTAATTCCAAGAACCCCTCTACCAAGATTCAAAAAAGTTACTCTTCAAGAACTTCTTGCTTCTCTCGATCAAGCAATAAACACAGAAAACAGAAGAATTAGAAAAGTAGTCATTGCGAAGCAACAGGAAATGGAAACCGCAATCTCATTGCCAAAAACAAGAATAAATCTTAAGGACAGAATTCACGAAGTCTATGAACAATTAAAAGATATATTTACAAATCAAGAAAATAAAGTTGCATTCTCCGATATCGCAGGAAAAACAAGTGAAGAAAGAATAGCAACTTTTGTCCCCCTATTGCATTTAGACAATCAGCAAAAAGTCTGGCTTGAACAACCAGGACATTTGGAAGAAATATGGATATTGTTAAAACACATCTACGAAAAACAAAATTCTGCTTTGTTGGAACAACTTAGAAAAGAAGTTGAAGAAGAAATGAATAACATGGAGTTAGATGATAAGGAAATGAAAAAAGCAAAAAAATTAGAAGGTTTTGAAAATCCCGTTGGAGATTTAACTGAATAATAAGCTATATAAACAAAAATAACCTAAAACAACAAAGATAAAATGAAGGAGAAAAATAATACTCACTGTGAAAATGAACGCCTAAGACTAATAATCATAATTGCGATTCTTCTTTCTCTCGCGGGAATGTTCTTGCTTTTCGCTGCCTGGCCATTACTTACTGGAAAAATAATTGTTCTTGAAACAAAACCAATTGATTCTTCAAACATCATCAAAGACCAGTATCTAAAAATGGAGTACAATATAAACACCATTCCAAAAATTTCAGAGGCAAAACCTGGACAGGATATTTATGTCTCCCTAGAAAAAAGCAGCAAAGGATCCTGGGAATACCATTCAGCTTCATTTAGCAAACCAGATGATTTCTTTATTCTTGGAAAAATAATATCCATAGAAGGAAATAACATGCATGTGGAGTATGGGATAGAACAATTCTTTCTGGAAGAAAATTCAAGAATGCCCTCTAGAACATTAAAAGTTGAGGTAAGAGTTGCAACAGATGGGAGATCAAGAATATATGACATTCAATATATCGGCGGACCAGTATATACCAAGAATCTAAGCAGCTCTTAAAACCTTAACCAGTTGCTTCTCACTTACCATTTTCTCCTCTCCAGAAACCATATCCTTCAACTTGTACTTACCTTTTTCCTTTTCCTCTTCCCCAAAGAAAATAACATATGGAATTGAGAGTGAATTGGCGTATTCCAATGCCCTTCCGACCTTTCCAGAGCTCATTAGACAGCTTATTCCTTCTTCCCTAAGGGATTTACACAGCTTTATTGAACCGCCATCCTGCTCAAGAGAAATGACTATTGCCGTAGGGATTGCCTTTGCTTTTATTTTAGCCAACTCACTCACTCTTTCCAATCCGAAAGAAATTCCTACCGCTGGAATTTCTTTACCTAGAAGCTTTCCAACGCTCTTATCATATCTTCCTCCTCCAGCAATGCTTCCCTTTGAACTTGAGGAAACAATCTCAAATATATTTCCAGTGTAATATCCAAATCCTCTTATCATCATAAGATTAAGCTTTGGCTTCAAAGAATATCTCTTGCATCTATCCATAAACGATTCCAATTCCTTTGCTCCCTCAAATGCATTCTCAACAAAAAACTCAAGAGGCTTTTCAATCAATTTGAATAAAGTTAATATCTGATTTGAATCTGCATACTTTTTCAAATTCAACTTAACCAAATCCTCTCCAATCTTATTCATCTTATCCAATTCTCTCATTACTCTCTTTGTATCAGTTATCTGCACACTCTCAATTATTGAACTTAAAAGCTTTCTATTGTTAACCTGTATTTCACAATCTATTTTTAATTCTTTTAATACATCTGCCACAACTGAAATAACTTCCACATCCGCATCAATTGTTGAATCTCCAACAATATCTATGTCGCACTGAATAAATTGCCTAAATCTTCCCTGCCCCGTGGGCTCATCCCTAAAGACTGGACCAATTTGATATCTTCTAAATGGCAATTTCAAATTAGGATTTTGCTTTAATATTCTAGCCAACTGAAAAGTAAACTCATATCTCAATCCCAAATTTCTTCCCGCTCTGTCCTTCAATCTAAATCTATCCGAAACTGCTTCATCTTCTTCAACATTATCTCCCCTCATAAGTTCATCAAATTCAATCACTGGAGTTTCAATTGGCACAAATCCATGCAATCTAAACCATTTTTCCACAATTCCCTTTACCTCTGCTCTTTTCAATGATTCTGGAGGCAGATAGTCCTCAAATCCCTTAACTCGTTCAATCTCAATCTTCATGATGCGAAGCAATACCTCTTATTGCGAGCATTTGAAAATTGCATTATAATTTTCATAAGTATAATACAAAAACTTAGTTTTTATAGTTTTTCAATTGCTCAAAGAATCAACAATGGACTTTATCGCTCCCCTAACTGGATTACCCTCAACACTCTTTACTTCCACTTTGGCTTGACTTTCCAAAGCAATCCTTCCTTCTCCAGTTGTTTCATTAACTGGAATTTTTATCTTCCCAATTTTCTCTCCCTTGAAACTTACTTCTATATTTCTAGAAATGGAATCAAATCCACTAGAAGAGACCTTGACTGTATAATTTCCTTCCTTCAATCCACTAAATGAGGCAGAAGAATCTACTCCATTTACACTATCAACTAATTTCTTCCCCACATATAAAGAAATATCAAACTTTGAAGTTTTCTTTGGAGAACTAACTTCAACTTCAATTGAATCTTTAGAAATTCTTCCCGCATCAGAAGGCTCAACAAAAATCAAAGCTGAATTTTTAGGCTTATATTCCAAATTTATGGCCTTAAATATCGGCGTTTCAGTTAAATCAAAAGTTCTCAATGTCAAATTATACTGCACATATCTCCCATAATCCAAATTTATAGTTCCTGGAATATTAAACTCCCTGCTCCACTCTCCCCATCTAACATTATCTGAAGAAATCCTAAACCTTAGAGTTACATTTGCATTTGTTGAAGAATAATTCCAATTTACAGAAGTGATCGCACTCTCTGCACCCAAGTCATAAACTTTAGAAATAAATTCCGCAGAAGGCCTAAATAATCCAACTTCATAATTGCTCAAAACCTCTGAATCTGAAAGCGAGCGATTATATATTTTTATTTCATCAACCTCTCCCTCCAAATTATCCTTCTCTCTGTCTGCTCCAACAGAAAATCCAAGGCATTTCACATTCAAACTCATTTTCTTTTCCCCTGCCCTCTTTCCATCAACATAAATTATCAAATTTTTACCATCAAACCCTGCTCCAACATAATGCCAGGAATCTGCAACTTTAACATTTGAATAAACCTCCTTACCTCCTAAATCAAGATAAACTTTTCCAGAACCATCCACTTTCAAATATGCTCCTCCCCCAGTTTCCCGCGTATCTCCCATCCCAAATAAAGTCTGATTATTATTCTTTCCTAAAACTCTAATCCAGGCAAACTGACTCCAGCTTCCTCCTCCCGAAACTGGAAAGACTGCATCAGCAGAGCACCCTGGAATCGCCTCGCAGGCATTTGAATCACTCTGACTTTCACATGAAACCCATCCCTCACACGCACCATTCCAACTGCATTGCCCAGAATGATATCCCAACATAGAACATCCTGATCTATCCATGTCCCACTGAGAACAACTTGAAGTCCCGCCATCACAATATCCAGAAGAAGTTTTAGTTAAAACATTAACCCACATGCACCCTGAAACAATAGAACACTCCTTATCAGAATTAAATTTATCACACGAAATAATCCCTGTACATGGACTTCTCCAACTGCAAGAACCATAGTGTGAATTAAAATTCAGACATTTTTCCTTATCAGAATTCCAACTATTACAACTAATTTGAGAGGAACCATAGCAATTTGATCCTCCCCATGAACATCCGCTAACATTTAGACAAGCATATTCATCTCGCTGATTTTCACAAACCAAAGTCCCTGAACAAACATCACTCCAAACACACGAACCCTCATTTCCAAACGCAGAACATCCTTCCCTAGAATTAATTAAACTGCATGCGCTCATCTTTGGAGAGCCAGAACACTTGGCTTCACATCCAATATTTAAATAATCCTTTCCATTAAAAGAAACAGAATCATATTTACCCAAGGCCTCTCCGCTCAAAACTCTTCCTGAAACAGAATCAGTTAATTTATTTTTTCCAGAATTAAACTGCCAATATGCCAACAATCCCTTATCCAAAAGAGAAGAATGTGCATTTGCTATCTCAACCCCCTTATCCAAACTACAATTAGAACACTCTCCTCCCTTCTCATTGAAAGAAGCAAGATTCAATGAAGCAAATCCCAAATACTTCGCCCCAAATATAAAATATGAAAAAAGCAAAATGAACACAATGCCTAAGACAACAACCAGTGCTGTCAAAGAATCCATTTTACCTTTTTTATCCATCTTTTTTTAAACACTCTCTCCTATTCAAAAGAGCTCTCGGAAGATTATAAACCTTATCATCGACAATAAACCCAAATAAAAACTCATTAGATTATCTTCCATAACTCCTATATATTTATCAGATATAAAATAATTCAATTAGAAATTATACTTTACCAAACTCTCTATTCAACTCTTTAGACATAAATCCAAAAACAATTTTCTGATTTGTGTCTCGTGTATAATTTTTACTAGCAGTAACAATATCAGAAATGGATTTATCCAAACTAGAAAGATAATCAAAATTCCAAGGATAAAGAGGCAATTCAACAAACTTCTGTCCCCCACTTATTAATCCAATCATTTCTTTTGGATAGCTTCCCAAAGAATTTTTACCACTCCATTCGTCTGAAGCGGAAGCTGGAAATGATTTTGTCACAATCAAAGAATCTGACTTATACTCTAAGGTCTTTGCAGGATAATTCATAACAACCATCTTATATCCTTCTTTCTGAGCTAAAGTGATGGTGGTATTATCCCCTGCATATCCTGGAACAACCAATATCTTCTGAGCCAAGGGAAGATCATACTTTTTGAAAACAGAAGTCATATTCACAAAAAGACTTTGTTGTGTTGCAGAAGGTATGCTTTGCACTGAAGAACCAATCGTAGCAAACTCTCCCTTTAAAGTGTTCCTGTTAATTGAGCTAGCATGATCCCATCCATGGGCGACAATCTCAAAAACATCCTTATTATCCAAATAAACCTGATAAGTTTCATTATCTTTCACAGAATCAAACTGCCTAGCTATAACTGCCAAATCGAAAGTAATATTATACTTGTGCGCCAAACTTGCTGCATCTTCCAACATAAGCCTCTGACTCTTCTTAAAAGCCACATCATTAATAACAAAAGAAACCAAAACATCTTTTTGTGTTACTTTAGAAGAAGATTTTTGAGCCAAATTGACTGAATCAGCAGCACCCGAATATGTAGAGTAAGCCCAACTTGCAGCAATCGCCAAAAGCAAAACTACAACGGCAAATATAATAATCTTCTTTTTTCTATCCGAATCTAGACCCGACTCAGGAGAAGAAAAATCCATTGAAAACTGCCCACTTTCCATCTTTTTATATCTCCATATCGAATATGAACCTTAAAAACCTTACTTTCTCTTTAATAGCTTCAATCTAAAACTCAAAATAATTAAAGAAATTACAATAATTCCCAATACCTCTAAAAATACATTTAATGAAGTTATTTTAATTCCTGCCAAATTTAAATAAAATACTGCTAACGGAACAATTGCGATTGAAAGCCCAAAACTAAGCAACCCTCTTTCAATCCAATTAAACATAATCCTTCCACAGTCTTTAGATTCCACATTAGTCTCTTCCGTATCAAAATATCTAGAAAAAGGAAAAAGTATGTAACTTAATATAAAGCCTGGAAGAAAAAGGATATAAAAGAAACCAAAAATAAGTTTGAATCCCTCCAAAAGGCTTAAAGAAATAAAAATACTAGCTCCAAAAGACAAAGCTATTAAACAACAAACCCCTACAAAGATTCGATTAATTAACGCTCCACGAGAGACTATTTTTGAGTCTCTGCATCGTTTAGTTTCATAATCTTTTCCCGCGTCCAGCACGATTAAGGAGATGACGATTATAAAAATTCCAGCGATAATTGATATTGCCCAAGACAGCCAACCAAAAGAGTAAGTCTTAAGTTTTATTATTATAAAACCCAAAAAACCTATAACATAAACCAACCACGAATAATTTCTACTCAAAATTGAGTCATACTCTTCCATTCTATATTCTCTTATCTCTTTTTTTCCCTTTTCAAACCTCAAAGCCTCGTCTTTCTTAAGCATTTCGTTTTTATTTATAAAAAAGTATAGAATTCCTAAAATAAGCACGATAAACAAAATATAATTTAGACTCAAAATATCATCAAAACCAAAATCAAATAATTGATTAAAAAGCAAAAGTAACAAATATAAAACCAACAAGCTACTAAATACATAACTTGTAATCTTTACAAAGTCCTCTTTTAATAACATAGAAAACTTATCAAATTCAAATATTTAAACCTATTTGGGATTATGTTTAAGCAAAATATATGAATATAGTGGACCTAGAATTCCAATAATGCAAAAATGTACAATTCTCCACAAAATAGACACTGAGATTGAATAAACTGGACTAATCCCTACTACGAAAGCAGAAAATACTCCTATTGCCTCAGCAAATCCCAAATTAGCGGGAGTTAATGAAATTATCCCTCCCAAATTTCCAAGACATACTAAAAATAATGCAACAATAAATGATAATTGAATACCGAACACTTTATACGCAAAAATAACTGCAAAAACAGAAAGAACTATTTGAAAAATATTTATCAAAAATATCTTAATTAATACATTTTTATTTTTTCGTATCTCATGCCAACCTTCAATAGATTGATTTAACTTAACTATAATTTTATTTGAGCTATTTATTTTAGGCATAATAAAGACTGATAAGAAAACGAAGAAGCTAATTAAAAAGATGATAAAGACTATCCAATTAAAGATTCCATAAAAATAATACAAAAGTCCCAAACTAATTAATCCTAAAATACACGGAGCAATAAACATTATTATTGCTAATGCTGCAAGAGAAGACAAGAAATGTGCATAATTTAGTCCTCTCTTCTTCTTTAGATACGCTGCTCTTACAGCCAATCCTCCCTTAAAAGGAGTGATAACATTATAAAATGAAGTTACTGCCGCAAGCCCAAACCATTCCTTAAAACTCAATTTTATGTTAAATGGAATAAGATGGTATTTATTTACCCACCCTAATAACAAAAGATTAAAAGATAATGCTAGAAAAAAATAAATCAGATAATAAATATCTACAATTCTGATTGATTTAAACTCTGAGAGATTATTAAAAAAGTAATATCCAAATAAAAACAAACAGATAATCAAAAAGGTTATTCCAATTACTCTTTTTTTTTGCATAGAAGAGTATAGTATATACCTATTAAAAGGATTACTATATCTATGTTTTAGGAAAAAAGACTATCTCGAAGAAATAAGATAAAAAACTAAAAAGCAGTAGATAGCCAAAAAAGTCATCAAAAAATTTCGATAAATTAAACTCAATTATAATGCAAATCTAATTTAGTATTTTTACGATAAAATAATCATTTTCTTGAGAAACATAATGTTTAGTTTCTTGATCTATTGAATAAATGCTAATATTTCCATTAAAGAACATTAAAGAATCCCCTTTGTAATTTTTATTTAAGACTAAGACAAAGTTCTCAAGAGGATACTCTTGAGTTATATTCTCTACACTAATATTTCTCAGTACAAAAAAGTCATAAACAAAATTGTATCTTTTATAAGATTCTTGCTCATTAAAGGGATTTATATGATTTAAAGGCACTGCAAAAACACGATAATTGAAAAACGCAGAAAGATGATAAGAAGTAATTGGATCAGTAAGAATAGTCAAATTTTGCTCAATTGGAGGTAAGTTTTGATAAATGTCTAAATAATTCGAATCATATTTTGTGTTATTAATCATATTTTGTGAGAAAAAGACAAAACCCAATAAAATCATGAGAAAAATGAGGAAAATCTGATAATATTTACTTTTTTCGCTTAAAACAAAATAGATAAAGAGGAAGTTAGCAAGAAAAACCATAACTGGCCAAAATCTCCATAAAAGTGAGGGTCTAAACGAAAAAAGGTATGAAATGGACACAATGAAAGTAATTAAAATAGAAACAAAAAAGAAAACTCTTATATTTTTCGGTATCTTGAAAAACCCGAATACACCGAGTGCAAAAAACGGACCAGCAAGTATAACCCAATCAGAAAATTTAAAGCTAAATGTCCCTATAAGATTAAATGAACTAAAATTAAAAAAGGTCAGATTTGAAAAAAGAGATAATGAATTAAAAACTGGCCAAATAAGTGAAAAAATAAGAACAAAAAAAGGCATAATTAAAATTAATATAAATCTTAGTTTATTACTTTTAAAAGAATTTAATCTAGATAAAAGAATGCCTAAAATTAAAATAATTAATATAACCATTGTAAATTGATGACTAAGAAAAATAAAAAACTCTAATAAAAAGACCAGAACCAAAACTTGATTATTGCCACAAGAAAGATATTTATCAATCCAAACAACAACAAATAACATAAAAACAAGACCTATGGTCGCTGGAAAAGAAGAAGTAAAAACCAAGTCAGAAATGGATAAAAAACCTGCCCAAAAAGGTTTTGATGCCCCCCAAAGAAAAAGAGAAACACTAGCGATAACTGCTGCCTTTTGTTTATTCTGCGTAAAATAAAGAGCAAAATAATAAATAGAAAAAATCAACAGAATGAAATTAAAAAAATTAAGTAAAACAAATATTTCTCTAACATTCATTTGTGTTAGTACTTTCAAAATAGCAAGCGAAGACAAATAGAAACCATAATGTGGATCGCTAGATAATTGATTAAAAAACGGATCCCCAATAGATTGGATATCTTCTTTAGATATTTGATTGACTGAAGACATAAATTGATATATATCTGAACTTATTAATTGATACGGACTAAACCGAATTGAGAGTAAAAAAAATAAAAATATTACTAAAATACACAACAACACTTCCCTAAAATTAGATTTCAAGAAAACAACACCTTCTCTTTTTTCCTCAATATCTTTTGTTTTTTTATTCATTAACACTCTTGTAAAAGCTAACTAATTGCTTAGCAACTCTCTCCCAATAAAACTTTTGGACTATTAAAAGATTCCTTTTTATAAGCTTTTTTCGATATTCTACAGAACTAATTATCCTTTTAAACTTAAAAAGCAAATCAAATTTGTTATTTCTAACTACTTCCTCAGAGGGTAGCATTTCAGAAATTCCCCCCACATCTGAAGCAATAATGGGTTTGCCTGCAGCCATCGCCTCTAAAATAGAGATAGGTAAATTATCAAGAAAAGTTATATGAACGAAAACATCTGAATTTGCCAATAACTTGTTTATATCTTCACGCCTGCCTAAAAAATTTATTCGCTTATCTTTAATAGAACGACTAATCTTTTCTAAATATTTACCATACCCTGCAATATTTATTCTGATGTTCGGATCCCTAATATTTTCAAAAACCTTTGATAACAAAAGTATCCCTCTCGCCTTTTCATAATAATTAAAGTTAGTAACTGAAAGGATAATTAAACTTTTATCTTTCTTATTAAATTTATTTTTAATTAAATTTGAAGGAGAAACTCCATTAGGTATAATTTTAAACTTGTTTGAAAGTTCAGGCATTCGTGAAACAATCTTATTTGCTAGAAAATTACTTGGAAAACTAACTAAATTAGAATTTCTTAAAACATATTTATATCCTGAAACAAAAAATAATTTCTTGATAAAACTTTTATCCCTTTCTTCTGCAAAAAAATCACCATGTAAAGTAAAAACTATTTTCTTAGATAAAATCTTAGAAATAAGAAAGAATAAGAAAGAATTATGATTTAATGTATAAAAATGAATAATTTCAGCGTTCTTTAATTTCTTAATATTTTTTGGCAAACATAGATTTAAACAACAAAATCTTGGCGTAATATCCTTTGAAAAAGAAAGAATTTTAATTATTGATTCCTTCCAAATTTTAGGTCCCCCCACTCTTTTTGAAGAATCGACAAAAAGAACCCTCATTTTAACAAATCCCCATATCTTTTAGCAATCTTATTCCAATCATAATTTTTTACAGCGATAGCCCGACAATATTTACCCATATATATCTTATTTTTTAATATTTTATTTATTAAAAAGACCCAATTTTTTGTATCTTTTATCACAAATCCAGTTTTACCAGGCATAATCATTTGTGAACTTCCTTTAAAGTCACCGCAAATTACTGGAGTCCCTGAAGCCAAGGCCTCCATTAAAATAACAGGCATTCCTTCTCTATCGCCACTTTTAGCAGTAGCAAATGGAGCAACAAAGATATCTGCAACAGAATAATATTTTGGAAGATCTCTATTTTTAACAGCACCAACAAAATTAACATGCTTAGATAAACCTAGAGAACGTACTTGATATTTTAACTGCTCCTCTAATTCACCAGATCCAATAATTAGCAATTTACAATGTGGAAATTTTTGGATTATTTCAGGCGTTGCATTAATTAGATTATGAATTCCTTTTTTTTCGGTTAATCTTCCAACAAAAAGAAGGAGGGGTTTTCCAATAATTTCTAGATTACGAACTGGATTCTGTTTTCTGGCAGGACTAAATAAATTTGTATCAACACCCATTGAGATAACTGAAATTTTCAGTTTAGAATCTAATTTCAAAAAAGTATCTCTAATTTCTGAACTAACTGTAGTTATTGATTGAGCGTTTCGTAAAGTATATTTTTTAAAAAGTCTGCCAAAATACCCATTGTAAGTAAAAGCATCGCCTCCGTGCGAGGTAAGTAAATATGGGACTCCAATTAATTTTTTAATCAAAGCAGCTGTAAATCCTTGCGGAATCCAGTGAGCATGAATGATTTTTGGCTTTATTTTTCTGACTAGCTTTAATAAAGAAAAAAGTTCGGCCATAAAGAAAAAAGGCACTTGCAAATATGTTAATTTGTTCTTTTTAAGAGTTGGAATTGCTCCGCCACTACAAACCAAGTTCTCATAATCTTCTGGAAAATATTGGAACCTAAAAACGTGCATGTCGTCCATTAATTCGTATTTTTTCGCTCCTTTAAAATGGGGTGCCAAAACATAAACCTCAAATTTATCGGTTAACCTTCTTGATAATTCATAAACAAAGGGTGGTAAAGTATCATTCTTCCATCTAGGAAAAGTCGATGCTACAACCAACAATCTTTTTTTATTCTTCATTTAATTCAGCTTTCCTCGCCCTATACAAAATCTCTTCCAAATACCTTCGATTAATAGAAGTTAAATCTGCTAAAAGACCGATAATTAATGAGAACCCCCCGAAAAACATCAGCACCACTCCGCCTAAAAGAGACTGAATATGGTCTCCCCCTGGCCCAAAATACATAAACCAAATCCACCTAAAATAAGGAATTAATCCAAGAACAATCAAAAATAAACCAAATTTAGTAAATGCTTCCAAAGGCCTATACATTAAAGTGGTCCTAAAAATGGTTGAGAGACTTCGTTTAGTATGCATCCATTTAGAAGTGATAAGCCTAGATTCTCCTTTTTCTCTTCTCTTAAATTCAATTGGCACTTCCAAAACCCTCAGTTTCTTCTGAACTCCCTGTATAAGGGTTTCATGAGTGTATGTGTGATTAGACAAAACAAATAACCTCAATGCTGCCTCTTTTGAAAATGCTCTAAATCCTGAACTTGCATCCTGTATATTCTGCCCAGATGCGGATGCAATGATACTAGTAGAAACTAAATTTGCCCTCTTCTTAATCCAGATCATATGGTCTAAATTTTTCACACCCCTATCCCCTGAAACAATATCTGCCTTTCCATCCAATACTGGTTTAATAATCTTTGAAATTTCGTTCTGATTATACTGATTATCCGCATCAGTATTAACGATAATATCTGCTCCCAATTTCAAGGCCTCATTTAACCCTCTTTGAAAGCTGAATGCCAAACCCTTATTACTTCCATTTGAAATAATATAATCCGCTCCAGCATTTTTAGAATTTTCAACAGTTTTATCCGAAGACCCATCATCGATTATGAGAATTCTCACTTCAGAAATACCCTTAATCTTTCTAGGAATACTTCTGATAACATCTCCGATGCTCTCCTCCTCATTATAGGCTGGAATCTGAACAATCAACTTTAAACCAGTTTTCATGATAATACCTCTTTTGCAGATTATATAAAGATTATTAGTTTGAAAAAAGCCAATACCATAAGCTTTAAATACTAATTTCCTGCCGAAATTATATGAAAATCACACTCACAAGCCGTTTAGTAGCAGCAGGCATAGGGCTCGCTGCCTTAGTCGGATTCGCTCCGTCTGCCAAAGCTGCAGAGTACCATGTACGTAACTCTGGGAGTGACTCTAATCCTGGTTCAGAAGGAAAACCATGGCAAACCTTAAAAAAAGCATCCGAATCTGCAAGACCTGGAGATGTAGTTCTGTTTGGGGAAGGCGAAACATTTGTAGGCACACTTAGACCAGCTTATTCAGGTACCGCAAATTCTCCAGTTGTGTTTATGAGCAGAGGAAAACCTGCTAAAATCGTAAGTGAACAAAAGTCAGCAGCAGTATATTTCAATAAAAAACAAAATATAAGAATATTAAATCTAGATTTAAGCTCACCAGAATATGACGCTGTATCTTTTGATGGAGAAGGAGAAGGTACAAGAGACATCACTCTTGAGAAATTAAATATTAGCCATTGTGGTAGAGATGGAATAAATAGCACAAATCCCAAAGATGAACAAGTTAAAGTTTTGAAATGTAATATTACTAATGTCAAAGGTAGAGGAGTTATGTTTGTAGGTTCAAAACTAACAGTTGATGGAACAACCATAACCACTACTCAGAACAATCAGCTACCATTATATGGCATCTCTGCACGAGGTGCAGAACCAACTATAACAAACAACAATATAGATGGTTTCCAAAAATCAGGAATACTAATTAGTAAGGAAACAAGTTTAGTTTCAAACAATAAGATATCCTGTGCACAGGGTCAAGGAGAAGAAGGTATAAGTTACTATCAAGAAACCTCAAGAAGTGGCAGAACAATAATTAGCAATAATGAAATTAGAGGTGTGAAAAATCGCGGAATAAGTGTGGATAATGGATTAACGACTAGAGATTATAGCACTGATAAATTAGTCGCTTCAACATCTGAAAGTTTTGAAATCACTGGAAACAAAATTACAATGAATGGAGATTCAAGTTCAGAGGCAATAAGAGTTTATAAAGTTCCATCCGTTAAAATAAGTTATAACGAAGTAGATGGAATATTTTCGAAGGCATTGAATTTATACTCTCCAACTGGAACCTATTTCGCCTCTGGAAATACTTGGGCTGCAAAAAGAAACAGCGATCAGATATTTATGATTAATGGAAGATTAGTAGATATAAGAGAGCTTCAACACGAGTCAAAAAGGCAGCATAGGGAAGATAAGCTAACTCGCCCAAACACCGGTCCAAATAGACCTCAAACTCCAACCTTACCTGCAACACAAACAACTGCTCCTACAGCAAATCCATACAGGCCCCTCTTGCCAAGAATTGTACCTTCTGCAACTGCAAGGCCAACAAATCAGGTTCAATACTCTACTCCTCAAGTTGGAGGATTAGTAGACCCAAGACTACGTCCTAGTTGGAGTAGCTATAGCCCTGGAATGCAAGCACAGATTTGGAGTCAGTATACTAATGCAGTTCAACAGCATATACAAAAGACAGCAAATCAAATGCCTGCTCAGAACAATCTCCCATCACAAAAGAAGTAAATCTCCCTCAAAACCTCTCTTTTAACAAAGTTTAAAATACCCAAAAACCATTAAATAACGTCTTAAAAGAGAGAAGATGATAAAAAAAGCGCTACCCTATTCACTCCTAGCACTAGTAGTAATTCTCCTCATTGTAAATCTCCTGGGAACTACTTCTTTTATTCTTCAATTCGCCCTAGAAGGTCTTATTCTGATTGCTTCAATTTTGTCTCTTTTCCTATACAAAAAAGAAATCTCTCTTAAGTTCAACGAAAAAAGTAAAAAAGGATTTCCCTACTGGATTATGATAATTTTAATTCTAATAATCTGCCTTTTCATTAAACTTCCATATTTTGAAGACACTCTAAAGGAAGATAGTCTAAACAAATTCCAAGAATATGTAGAACCAGCCCAACATATGCTCTCCTCTGGAAATCTAGCTGCATTCCAATATCACTACACCACAAATCCTCTAAATCCTAGTCCTCTTACAACAATAAATCACCTTCCAGTATATGAATATGGTTTTCTTCTAACCTATAAACTTCTTCCATTTAACAGCCTAGAATTTAACACCCATTTATTTGTCTTTCTCATAGGTTGTCTATTTCTAGTTTCAGTTTATCTTCTATCTAATCTCTTCTTTCCAAAACCATTCTCCGTTGTTTTAGTTGCAGTTCTTGCCATTTCTCCAATCGTCAACTATTCCTCTTTCATACCGGTGGGAGATATTCTAATGTTTACATTCCTATTCTTCTCCCTTTTTGCACTTCAAAAATTCCAAGAAAATAAATCATTCCATTCATTTTTCATTGCCTCAATTCTTTTTGCTCTGGGCATTTTGTCAAAAGTCTCAGTTCTAGTTGTAGCCATTCCAATTTTGCTCTTTTTCTTCCTAGGAAATCAGAAAGAAAAATCAAAGTCGGGCTCCGAGTTCATAATTTTCCTATTCCTTTCAATATTTAACGTCGCTGTTTTACTTCTTTTCCTTAGAAATTATCTGTCTAATTTCATTCTATCATTACTAGGTCTAATTGTTGGAATTGCAATACTATTCTATCTATTCTCCAAGATTAATCTCCAAAACAATATTATTCAATCAACAATAACTAAGTTAGGCAAAAATAATTTAATTAAAACAATCTCCTGGGCAGTATTTGCAATAATAATTGCATCAATTTACTATTACTATAGGAATTACTCAATTGGAGAGGTTGCTCTAGCAAATTCATTCTCAATATTTAACTTCGCGCTATATTCTGTCTTAATTAAAGGAATAATTAATGATATAACTCGCCCAATATTCTTCCTGGCTCTTATCGGAATTATTGCTCTATTTGTTGTGAAAATAGATAAAAAATCCAAAAATTTCCTTCTAGCATTTTTAGTTTCGGCAGCATTCTATTTCATCCTTCTCGCAAGAACAATTCTAATTCATGACTATTACCAATTAGCAGTTATTGTCACCCTATGTCTCTTCTTTTCATTTTTTGCCTTTTCAATAAGTAAAATATTTAAGAGTAACAAAACAAGAATTATATTCCTAATTATCCTATTGCTAATCGCACTCCCTGCCTCAACAAGCCAATTAGAGAAACTAGTTGGCCCAGATACTACAGACACCAAACTTGCATCTGAGTATCTTGCATCAATAATGACTGAAGACCAATATTTCCTCACTGAAGGAGCAGGACACTCTCTTTCTCTATACTCAAATAGAAATCGTGTCGTTCTACAGGTCATAAGAACTCCCGAAATTGCTCAAGAGGTAGAGACTCTCGGATTTTCAGAAACAATGGAAAGACTAGGCATTGTTTATCTTGTAACAACCAATCCAAAGATATTCACACCCTATGTTAAAGAACTATTGGACCCAACTCTATCCATTACACCAGATAGAGATGTAATACTCCAACAATTCCTAAATAAGGCAGGACAATCAACAAACGACGAAGAAAAGATTGAAACTCCTGCAAAGACATATGAACACTTTGTCCCAATAAATCAAATAGGAAGATACTACTTCTTTAAGATTGTCTAATTTAATCCCAAACTAACTTTAATGGCTCTATCAACTTGATCCATAAGAGCGTAATCTAAAAATCCTATCTTCTTGATTATCCTTATTTTATCAATTGTTCTTAATTGATTTAATAACACAACTGAGTCTTTATCCAATTTTGAATCTTTTTTGGAAAGAAAAACATTTGTCGGATATTCCTTAGTAATCTTAGAGGTTATTGCAGCAATAATAATAACTGGAGAATATCTATTTGAAATATCATTCTGTATTATTAAAACAGGTCTTATTCCTCCCTGTTCGCTTCCAAGGATTGGTTCAAGATTTGCTAAAATAATATCTCCCCGTTTTATCTCCATTTTACCACTCCCATTGATTTAAATCTTCTATTGCTTCAAACTCTTTAGTTATCCTAAGATTTTCTTCAGCCATTTCCTTGCATCCTTCAATCAACAATTCTTCCTGCTCTCTCTTCATTTTATCGGCATTGTTAACCAATTTTACAATAACATCCTCATAACTCTCATTAGATTTTTCCTTTAATCTCTCAAGAGTTCTTTTTACATTTTCCCTTATTTGAATACTAGTTATATTATCCATCATTCTATAGAATATCTATAGTTTATATACTTTCCTATTTACTCCAAATACTCTTCACTCTTGTATATAAACCCAAAATAAAACGAAATCAAAGGCAAACCTATTTGTATCAAGTAATTAACCAAATTCCCAAGAAGATTGACCACAATGACCCAACTCTTAGAAGCAACCCCTATTCCCTGATTAAAGACTGGCTTAATTACCGCGAGACTTTCAAACCCAAAATTGTAAAAGCTCCAAATATGATACGCAATCATCGCTACAAATATCCCTCTAAAAGTCCATCTCGCCCAATTTTTCATCTTTATACTCTCTAATCAACTATCTTTTTATATCTTATTATGCACAATTAGAATTTAAACAATTCAACAAACGACTTCCATAACCCTGAGAAGAACCCTCTTATGGTGCCTTGAACTGCAACAGTCACATCATTAAGATATGCATTCCCATATGTTACATCTGTTTTAACCGCCACATTCCCTCCTGAAACGTCCCTAACCCCTCCAGAAGGAGTATCCACGACATTCTCTTCAACAGGAACATTATCCGTAATAAACAATAAAACTCCATTCTTTGATGCACTTACCTTCAAAATAACATCCTCCAAACCATCTCCATTCAAATCAACCTTCTTGGATTCTCCATAATTAATAGTAACATTTTGAGCACTGCTCAAAAAAAGAACTGCGTTTGAATCACTAAATGAAGCAATACCTATTTTATAACTCCCCGCCCCATCATTCAAACTAAACTTTAAAGAATCTCCCTTGCCCAACTCCTTTTCAATACCCTTATACATTGTATCAACTTCCAAAACATATGTCGTTCCTGAATCTCCAGCCCACCCTTGACTAGATCTCAAATCAGATACCGTTCCAGAATCACTAACGCTATTGTTATAATAAACATATATCCCTGCCGTATCATTCTGTATTAGATAGACATATCTTAAAACTAAATTACCTGTAAAACTAACATTAAATAAATTATTTGAACCTGAAATTCCCTGTGCAGTTGAATCCAACCTAGAACCATAAACGCTCAAAATACCATCCTTCACTTTGTATCCATATGTCGCACTTGCTCCATCTCCAATAAATGAATTTTGAGCAATTGTTGCATCTGCCCCTGTATAATCAAAATTAATCTCATATGAATAAATATCTGCTGCATTTGCAATATCTATTTGTCTTGCAGTTGAGCTTATATTTGTAGTACTTATACTGACTGCAGAAACAAAACTTAACATAAATACAAAAGACAAAACTAAGACCAATAATCCTCTTTTATTCATCCTATACTTAGAAGTTTTATCTTTTTAAATCTTATTGAACGATTTATCGACGATAAAATGCATTAGAAGTTAAATAATCTCTCATAATCCTTATGATTCATCCAATCAAGAATAACTGCAATTATCTCTATATTTTCAGAAGGAGTTAGAACATAAAGCATTCTCCATCCATCTGGAAGATTATAAATCCATAAATTGTTGAGTCCATACTTTTGAATTAATGATTTAGGAATTAGATTCTTTTTTACATTTCTTCCACAGAAAGCATCTTCCTGTAGTTCTCTTATTGCTTTTATTAAACCTTTCTTAATAGGATCCTCATTATTCAACTCGTTAAAAGATTTTTCTAGACTATCATCAACAAAAACAATTCTTTCTGGTTTCATAATTTTATTCCTTTTCTATTTTTTATTTTATTATAGAAATCAGGATTCCAAATATACACCACATACCCTTCTTTATCATAAACAATTTTATATATGCTTCCCAAATATTCCATCACTACTTGAAAAGTCTGCCACATCACTTTTTTTGGTAAATTATTAAATAATTCTGTTTTTTTATACTCCCCAGAATGCTCTTCAATAAATTTTTCGACCATAATCACTGTCTGAAGTGTTGGGCTTCTAGCTATTTCATTTGTTTCCATATAGCTTTTTTTACTTACCATTTCATTTTCCATAACTATAATATCAATTGATATTATATAAATCTTTCTATTTTGCCATTTTCAATAAAAAATTATTCAAATCGATTTCTAATTACTCTTCGTTCCCAAACACTTACCTTTCTTAAAAGCCAATCTATCGGAAACAGCAGAATAATATCTTCTTCTATTACTCAAAGCTAAAGCTGCTCCTCCTAAAATTCCCAAGACTGCTCCAGACGGTTCAGGTACCGGTCCAGAAGAAACTGTAAAGTCTGAGTAGTTTGCAAGAGCAATATTTTTCTGAGGATTAACTGTTTTCCAAGTTATTCCATCTGTGTCTACCATTTGAACAGTTCCTAATCTAAAATTAGTCATTTTTCCTGCCGCAGACTCATCTGAAGTCAAAGAAAACTTATAAGATGCCAATGTCCCGCCTTGAAAAGCACTAGAAAAATTAGTTGAAACATCATGAAATCCGGAAGTAAAAGGATCTATCGATGCATAATTATTTACAATAACTCCAGAACTATTTGTAGTTTGATCTATTTTTGTAAAACTAGAACTAGTTTGTAAATTATGTCCATTCCAAGCAGATTCATCAGAAGAAACTGGAAAATAATTTGTTTGGAATACAACAAAATTAGGAAGAGTAGGAAAAATTGGAGTATATACTTGCCAAGTCGCAGAATTAAAATTTGTCCCTATGGCTTTAGTAGTATCTGCAGCTACATGAAGATAGTATGTTCCTCCAACTAAAAGTTGATGAAGAGGGTTTTCAAAACCAGCAAGATCTATGCTTTTATCACTTATCCACCATTCAACAGTGTTTGTTGCCTTCTCAGCAGCCTTCGCTTCCTGTGCATTTCCAAATGCACCTAAAGCAAGAATTCCAGCTAAAGCTCCCTCTGCTCCTTTTCTCATAAAATTACTCGTTTCTTTAGGGATATCCATAGCTTCAAGACAATAAAAATGATATATAAGCTTTTCTATTACCTAAGTAAAAATAAAATTACCTTGTATTAAATTGAAGCCCAATTCTAGATAATTCTATAACATTTAAGTTACTATCGCAATTAATATCCTTTGTTTGCGTATACAATGCCTCTCCATTTCTATAATTATATGCTGTGCCAATAGTAACTGCATCTCCCTGTGCAACATGTCCGTCACTTGTTATATCTTGATCTCTTGGACATCTAACAATATCCTTATTGAATATGATTCCATCAATAGTATTATCAATCCCTGCATCCCCTCCTCCATTCGAACTTCCTCCAGACAAATCAGGCCAATTACTTGGATCAACTTCTCCACTATCAGCATCGTCACTAAACCATCTTATAACTCCATGAGCATTTATCTGCAAAATTCCTCCATTTCCCCCATTCGCCGAAGTTGTAGAAGCTCCTCCCGTTCCATAGAAAAAGGCACTCGTGGTGTTGAACAAATTATAAACAGTAATATTAACAATTCCTGCACTTCCTCCAACTGCTCCTGCACTTCCTGAGAAATTAATTGCTCCTCCAGCTAAGAACAAAACTGGAGAGGTTGCATTTGAAGTTATATTTATTGCAAGATCTTTTGCTGTTCCAGAATCATTAGTTCCTGTCTTCAACTGTGCAGATATTGTCAAGTTAGTAAACTGACAAATGCCTCCAGAGCACATTGAACTATCCAAATGACAAGCGCTCGCTATTACACAACCTTCACTTTCATTACACTGATCCAAACAACTTGGTAAGCCTGTATTTGCAGTGCTGATTGCAAAAGTAACTGAAGTTGAATTCACATTATTTGATGAATCATTTGTATAAAATATAAAAGTGTACTGCCCATCAGCCAATACTTGAGTTACAACATCCGTATAGGTAGTATTGCCTGTTCCATTGTAAAACCACTTTGAACTAATAAGCGTTTCATCTGAAGAGGTAAAGTTAATAGGCATACTACTTGATGAATTATAAGTTATATTTGAAGGGCTCGTCACAGATATTGTTGGATAAATTGTATCAACATAGAAAAACACATCGGTGCTGTTAGTGTTTCCCGTAGTATCATTTGCGTAAACTGTCCATCTATTATCTCCTTCACTTGCCTCCAATCCAGTCCAATTAGTATTACATGTTTGTGCTGTGCTGTTTGCTCCTCCATTCAAAGAATACCAGCAACTACCCAATGCAGTTTCATCTGAAGCAACATAATTTAATTCAGTTATAACTGAATTATAAGTTGTATTGGTTGGATAAACTAAACTAATTGATGGGGAGGTTGTATCTGCTGGAGCACTAATTGTTACAGTTCTAGTTTCTGTGCTATTTTTATTTCCAAAAATATCTACCGCATATCCTGTAATTGTGTGACTTCCAACACTTAATGAAGTGAAATTCTTCTCATACTGATTCGCCTGTGCATTGTACAAACTTGCAATCTCTGAAGCACTTAAACTTCTGTTGAAGATTAAAACATCATCAATATACCCGTTAAAATACTGCCCATTAGAATTTCCAGGCCTACCACCAATATAAGCAGGATAATCATTTAGATTTAATGCCCTGCTATTCGTTAATACCAATACTCCATTAGAATACGCTCTTAAGGTAGTTCCATTATAGGTTGCAACAATATTAATAAAATTATTATAATAATTGTCAACTTCAAAATTTATGTTTCCAGGACTTACACTCCATAAGTTTAATTGTGCCCTTGTTTGATTTATTGCTCCTATAGATACTATCTTTTCTTGGTTGTTTAACGCCGCTTGTCCAATGCTGACAATATTCTGATTAGTTGTACCTCCAGCACTCATGTCTCCATTAGTATTCGTCTTTACCCAAGCAGACATTGTCCAAAGATTTGCTCCAGAAATACCAATATTATTATTTGTCACAACATAATCTCCAGTCCCATCAAAGCCAAAGCTAGTGTTAAACTTTCCTGTAGAAGAAGCATTTGCATTTCCAGTCAATGTTCCATTGTGTAAACTTAACTCATCTAAATCATTTCCTTCTCCTCTCCACCAACCAACTAAAGACCTATCAAAATCCACAAACGAATAATGATTACTAGCATCACTCGTAGTCAAATTAACATAAATTGAATCTCCGCTTATTGTTCCAGATGAAGTTGGATTTGTGAAGTTAGTATTTGGAGCCAATGAATCGACATAGAAAAACACATCTGTGCTGTTAGTGTTTCCCGTAGTATCATTTGCATAAAATGTCAATCTGTTGTCTCCTTCACTTGCCTCCAATCCCGTCCAATTAGTTCCACAAACCTGTGCAGGACTAGGAGTGACTCCTGCATCAAAAGAATACCAGCAACTTCCCATTGCAATGTCGTCAAATACTGAATAATTTAAGGCAAGTATTCTAGTACTATGATTAGAATTTTGCTGAGGACTTATAATAAATATTGCGGGGGCGTTTGTATCTGCAGCAAGCCCATTTCCACTAAAATCATCTTCAGTTCCACTTCCAGAATTGTACAAAAATGCAATTTGGGTGGAATTTAAGGTATAATTATAAAATCTTACATCGTCTAAAGCCATAGGCATTGTTGCATCTCCACCTGTTTTCCAAAATTGCATTGTATCTGAAACTACAGTAGAGGGTGTCGCCTGATTTGTGTCTTCCAAATTACCATCAGTATACATTTGAATATATCCCGTTTCATCCATTGTTGCTACCATCATATGCCAACCTCCATCGTTATAATTTGTCGTTGCTTGAGCAGTAACAATATCATCAGTTACAAAATAAGGATTATCGGCACCTTCTATTCTCCAGCTATCTGCGGCCCCACTCGTCATTCCCAACCAATGCCTCGCATGTCCAGTTCCTTGAGTCCAAAAAGTGATTGTGAAAGGAGTTGTTCTCCATATATCCGAAGCATCACAGACTGCATAATCGCTCGTCGCAGTATTATCCAAAGCAGAATTTATCTTTCCAGTTGTAGTCAATACATCAGTTGTCTGCGCCTGCAGACTGCAAGTATGACTATTTCCCGAACTATCAATTATTGTTGCTGAAGCCTCATTATCATTCATTTTCCAATGTGCTCTTGCCGGAGCATTAGAATTAACTGGCTCAGGAGCTCCCCACGCATCAAGAGTAATATTCCCTCCCGCAATTGGAGACAAGAATCTATTAGCATCAGTATTATATGTTAAGGTTAATGTTCCAGATGTTCCAGAACCTGTAGGAATTGCGTAATCATTTATTACTCCATTAATAACCTCCATCGGTCCCGCACCAACCGTGCCCCCGATTGTCATTTGTGCAGTAATCATTGTTCCAGAAGGAACAACATAATCTCCAAGAGTAATATTTGTAGTGGTATTTGTCCCCAAGTCTATATCAAAGGTATGCGTCCCAGAAGTCGCTGTAAATCTTGGACTTGCTTCAGTATAAATATCTGAAATTTGCTGAGCAGATAACGCATAATTGAATATCATCAAATCATCTATTTTTCCATCAAAATAATTACCATATCCGTCCTGTCCGATTAATAGATTATTTGTTGGTGATGCCAAAGTAGAAGTTATTGAAACAGAAGCAACTCCAGAACCATCATAATACATCTCCAAAGTATCTAAACCTTTTACGATTATTATATTGTGCCAACCTTCAGTAGTTGGAACTATCCCTGGATTTGGATAAAGTTTAACTTCAGTATTAGTATTATCAAATGCTGCAAAATACAACCCTCCAAAAGAGACGTGATTAGATGCAAGATACATAGTATGATATGAACCTCCAGATCTCCCATTAGAAAGAAGCCCAGCAACAGAAGGATTAGAATCTGCATTAAACCAAAGGCTTATAGTATATACATTATATGCAAAATAATTTCCAGTATCTATATATCCTCCACTGAAATTAGCACATCTCCCATACTTCCCATCTGTAAAATCAACGCCATTATTAGAAGTCCCATCATTAACCACTCCGTTATAATTATTAGAGGTGTAATCATTAATTGTATAAAACTCGCTATTCCAAATCTTATCCCCATCAAAAGGATAATATGCCTTTAAACTCCCCACTCCCTCAGGATTCCAAGTACACCCATTTTGTCCCTCGCAACTTCCCTGATTTTGCAAAGCTTCGCTAGTACAACTGTTATCTGGAGATCCATATATTGTTCCCAAACAATCGCTACTCCACGTTCCGCTACAACTTCCCCCATAACCATCCTCGCTCCAGACACAACCCCATTTGCCATTAGAAGCAGGAGGTTCTAAACCTATTTGACAATCATCATAAGCGGTAATCAGAGAGCAATCCCCATCATTGGACGTAGTACAGCCAGGATGATTATTCTGGCAATCAGTCTGATCAGCAGGATTAGAATATATACTACAGTCAGTTTCAGCCCCAATTGCAGTACCCTCGCAATAGCTAGGCACGGTTCCTCCAGAATAAGGTGCATCACTGCTAATAGTTACGTGAGAAAAAACGCTTTCTGAAGAAGCATTTAATAATGTTCCCCCAGAGAAATCAGCTATAGAATTTCCAGTAAATTTATTCGCAACAAAAAGCAAAACAATTACTACAGCCAAAACGCTAGATAGAATATAAAGATATTCTTTTATGCTTTTATTCTCTTTCTTAACCTCTCTATAATTGTTCTCCAACCTCTTAACTTTCCTTTCAAATTCCTCTATTGCCTCATCCCTCTTTTTTATTGCCATTATTCTCTTTTTGAATATAATATAAAACATCAAAGTTAGTATATAAATATTATTGCTTCGATAGATTGTAGAAAGTATTTAAAATGGAAGGTATTCTAGATTGATAAATGAAATTAATAACAAACCTTTTCAATAAATACTCAAAATCAAAAGAAAAATTGAAAAGACAGTCAAATTTGCAGAAACTTGCCTCACTCCCATACTCTTCATTTGTTATTAATGAAGAAAATCAAAAAAAATCAGGAGTTGTTTTAAACAATAAAAATGCTTGCCCAGGATATAATTTATTTCTCTCAAGATATTCGAGAAAGATATCTCTTATAAATATGGATGGAGAAATTGCTTATAAATGGAAACCTGCATTAAGTCTACGAAGATTTTTTCCCCCATTACCTACGATTTGGGAATATCGTAAAATAGACCGCGAAGGAAATCTATTAATTATAGCAGTTGGAAAGAAATTAGTAAAACTAGACAAAAATTCGAACATAATCTGGAAGATAAAAGGTGGCTTCCACCATGAAATAGAACTGCTGGATAATGGATCGATGTTTGTACTAGAAAGAAAAAAAGAAATTGTGAAATTTGAAAATGAAAAAAAATCAATATGGAATGATTACCTAGTTCTTATTTCAAATGAGGGAAAAATCATTAAAAAAGTTTCAGTATATAAGTTGTTTAATAAGGAACTAACAAAAAAATCATTTGAAAGAGCATTCTCAATTTACAAAAAGAGATGGCAAGACAGAACCCGTCTTAAGTTAGGAATAAAAACATTTCTTGACCCCTTTCACACAAACACAATAAAAATAATAAAAAAAGACATTGAAGGTATAGCCAAAAAGGGAGACATTTTAGTTTGTTTCTGTTATATAAATTTAATAGCAATAATTAATTTTGAAAAAGAAAAAGTATTATGGACTTGGGAAGAAGGGAAAAAAATATTGGATGGTCCGCACTATCCAATTCAATTAGAGAATGGGAACATTTTAATTTACGACAATGGTCGGGACAGAAATTGGTCTAAAATACTAGAACTTAATATTCCTTCAAATAAAATAGTCTGGCAATATGGTTCTTCCGATAAAAATAATGAAGAATATTTCTCAAGCATCTGGGGAGGAACCTGCCAAGAATTAGAAAATGGAAATATTCTTATCACTGACTCCGATCACGGGCATGCTTTCGAGATAACAAAAGAAAAAAAGAAAGTCTGGGAATTTTTTAACTTCGAATTTAACATACTAAAAAAAAGAAAAACAATCTATAGACTTGAAAGATATCCATTGAGCACATTAAACCTCATTAAAACAAGTTAACCTCTCCCTATCTAAAGATGTTCCTAACATTATAAATATAATCTGAATTATTGTATATTAATTTCCAGCCACAATTGATAGACTCATTTCTAGAATCAAGTATAACATATGTTGCATTTAACTCCCATAAAACACCATTCTTCTCCTTGCAACTTGAAGCATTAAAAAAAGCATTTGTTCTCTGTTTAAACCACTTTCCATAAAAATAAACTGAATTTACAGATGTTTTTCCCGATAAAGAATAAACTGTAGATCCAATCTCTTCACTTGAAAGAACTCTTCCAAAACTCTGGTTCTTCAAAAATGAGAGTAACT
>Ga0247841_10003895_pt1 | contig 26710 bp, 21 predicted proteins | sample LaCruzMarch2015__2_FD_192410 | JGI IMG/M metagenome (GOLD analysis project Ga0247841, IMG submission 192410) | Freshwater microbial communities from meromictic Lake La Cruz, Castile-La Mancha, Spain - LaCruzMarch2015_18m | ecosystem: Environmental > Aquatic > Freshwater > Lake | place: Spain... | reverse complement strand
TCTAAACCTCTTCCTCCAGTACTACAACAACGAGAGACGGCATCGAGGAATCGGGATGGATGGGATGACTCCAATGGAGAAGCTATGGAAGTGCGCGAGTGTAAACTTGACGCTGCAATGCTACATTTTTTGACAAGATCTATAATAATGTGTTAAGATTTTTGTGGTTTAGAAACTTTTTTTGGGGAGACATAAAAGTGTTTGTTTTATTGTGGAAAGACACCCTTGTGCGCGCTTTTGTCTTTTTGTTTCTGTTTTTGCTCTTTATCGGAATAGTCCTATCTCTTTTCCTGTGGGATTGGGCTCCCTTGATGCTACCAGTATTCATACTTCCTTTTGAGTTGATCGCCACCGTTGTTATCTTTCAAGACGTCATCTTCAAAAGATAAAAAGCGCGGTATTTCTCGGAGCGCCCATGCGGCGCTCTTTTTTTGTGCTCATCATTTGTTATACTGTGAATATGAAAAAAGGGAAATTCATCGTGATCGAGGGTGGAGAAGGTTCCGGGAAGGGGACGCAGCTCGACCTGCTTAAAAAAGAGCTTTCGGGAATGGATATCTTGTATACGCGCGAGCCCGGTGGAACCAGGATAAGTGAACTTATACGGGATATACTTTTAAATAAAGAGAATACCGAGATCGTTCAACAGACCGAACTTTTGTTGTTCTATGCGAGTCGGGCGCAGCTCGTCAAAGAATTGATCGCACCGGCGCTCGAAGCGGGCAAGAATGTGATATCCGACCGTTTCTCGCTTTCGACCATCGCTTATCAAATATACGGAAGAGAACGCCAGGAGTATCTCTCATTCTGCGAATCTTTGGATGCGGAGGTTGTAGGGAAATATATACCCGACCTTACCGTTTTTCTCGATATCGAACCCGTGCGCGGTCTTGAAAGAGTGAGGGCTAAACGCCCCGACAAGGTGGATCGGCTTGATCTCGAGTCTGTTGCTTTTCACAACAGAGTCCGCGACGGATATCTGCGCGGTCTTAAAAAGGTCTCCCATACGATAATCAATGCCGACAGATCCCCCGAAGAAGTGTTTGTTGAGTTTGGCAGAGTTGTCAAAGCGTGTCTCGGCGCGTAATATTTGAATATGATAAAAGACATCATTGAGGCCGAGATACGGAACCTCCTCCGGAACGATCATTTGGATTTTGTTGTTGAACGATCACTGGACTTTGGAGATTACGCCACTAATGTCGCGCTTGTTTCTGCAAAAGAACTGAAAAAGAGCCCTCGCGAGACCGCGGATTTTTTGGCGGGCGAGCTTCGCAAGTGCGGTCTTTGTGAACCGGACGGCCCAATTGAAAAGATCGAAGTTGCCGGCCCGGGCTTCATTAACTTTTACGTGAAAGGCTCGGTTGTTTTGGAGCATGTTAAAAATATTGGTGATACTTATGGAAAAATAAATAAGCTCAACGGCGAGAAAACGGTAATCGAATACACCGATCCCAACCCGTTCAAGGAATTTCACATCGGGCATTTGATGACGAACGCCATCGGCGAATCGCTCGCGCGCATTCTCGAAACTTCCGGTGCAGAAGTGAAACGCGCTTGCTATCAGGGCGATGTCGGCATGCATGTGGCAAAAACTGTGTGGGGGCTGAAACATTCGGAAATGACAGACGCCGCCTCTCTTGGCCGTGCATATGCTCTCGGTTCGAAAGAATACGAAGAACACAAACAAGAGATAACGGAAATAAATAAAAAGATCTACGATCGAAGCGATCCGGAAATTAATAAACTGTATGACGAAGGGAAGAAGATTTCTCTCGATTATTTCGAGACCATCTATAAAAAACTCGGTACGAAATTCGACTTCTTTTTCTTTGAAAGCAAGACCGGGCCTTTCGGAAAGCAGATCGTGGAAGAACATCTCGCGAAAGGCGTTTTTGAAAAAAGCGACGGCGCAGTAGTTTTCCGCGGTGAGAATTATAGGCTTCATACTCGTGTGTTCATAAACTCGGAAGGTATCCCGACCTATGAGGCGAAAGAGCTTGGCCTCGCGAAAATAAAGTTCGACGCGTATCCGTACGAGCGTTCGATTGTCGTTACCGGCAACGAAGTAAACGATTATTTCCGGGTTTTGCTCGCCGCGATGAAGCTGGTTTTTCCTGAACTTGCAGAAAGAACAAAACACATTTCCCATGGAATGCTTCGCTTGCCGACGGGGAAAATGTCTTCCCGTACCGGCGATGTTGTTACGGCGGAGTCTCTTATTTCACAGCTCAAAGAAATAGCGCTTGTGAAGATCGCTGATCGCAATATCGAAGACAAAGGATCCGTTGCGGAAAAGATCGCCATTGGCGCCATCAAATATGCGATACTTAGACAGTCGCCTGGCAAGGATATTATTTTTGATCTTGAAAAATCTGTTTCTTTTGAAGGGGACTCGGGGGCATATCTGCAGTATGCGTATGTTCGCACGCAGTCGATACTTCGAAAGGCGGGAGACGTGGCGCCGGATATTGAAAGGGGAAGTGAAGCATTGAGCGAATTGGAAAGATTTTTGTTTGAAGGACTGCCGAACGCTCTCGAAATGGCGGCACGAGAATATTCACCGAACTATATCGCCGCATACCTCGTGGACCTTTGTCGCGCGTTCAATGCGTATTATGAAAAAAATCAAGTGCTTGAGAACGAGCACACCCCGTATCGTCTCGCGCTTGTCTCCGCGGTCGGAACGGTCTTGAAGAACGGACTCGAATTGCTCGGGATTCCTGTGGTTGAAAAAATGTAGATCATAAGACCGGATAAAAAAAGAGCGCCCCGTGAGGGGCGCTTGGTTCGTGGGGCGGTTGGAACGAACCGCCGAAAGAACTTCCTTGTATTACTTGGATGGCAGTTGCGACACCGTGATGGTTCTTCCCTCGGTATCTTGGCTTTCCACCTTGACTGGGAAGTTTCCCCACAGCCGCGTGTGGATATGCTTGGCCACTTCATCCATCGACGCTTTGTCGAGAGGCACCTTGTTCCAAGGCGTGTGCCGCAGCGTGAGCGTACGGTCTCTCTTATCTACGTTGTAGACCTCGATCGTCGGCTGAAGTGCGCCGAGGTCGTGCTCCGCAGCCAGGATCTGTCTGATCTCGCGATATCCGTTCTCGTCAGAAATGGCGGAGATCTCGAGATGGCGCGGATTTCTGAATGGGTCATCGAGAAGCCCAAACAGGTGCATTTGCCGGATCAGTGTCGGCGACAGGAACTGCTGGATGAAACTTTCGTCCTTGTAGTTTCTCATTGCGTCTTGGAGGGTCGTAATCCAATCGGAACCGGCGATATCGGGGAACCACTTCCGATCCTCGTCCGTCGGGTGTTCGCAGATCCGGCGAATGTCCCGGAACATGTTGAACCCGAGGTAGTACGGATTGATCCCGCCATACCACTGGTCGTCGTAGTTCGGCTGGTACACCACATTCGTGTGGTTCTTGAGGAACTCCATCATGTAGCCCGGGGGCATCATACCAAGCTCGTCCAACCGACTGATCAGCGTGTAGTGCCAGAAGCTGGCCCACCCCTCATTCATTACCTGTGTTTGGCTCTGTGGGTAGAAATACTGCGAGATCTTTCGGACTATCCGGACGATCTCTCTTTCCCACGGCTTCAGTGATGGAGAATGTTTCTCGATGAAATACAGAATGTTCTCTTCCGGGGATTCCGGGAAACGCTTTTCTTCCTGCCTTTCGTTGGCGTTCTCTTTAGGGAGAGAGTGGAGCCATAGGTCGTTCACTTGCGATTGCAGGTACGCCGCCCGTTCTTTTTGGAGTTCCCGCTCTTCTCTGGGCGAGAGTTTTGGAGGACGGCCATATCGGTCAACACCGTACTGCTGCAAGGTGTGGCATGCGTCCAGTATGGTCTCCACCTCGTCGCCGTACAGGGCTTCGCACTGCGCGATATAGTCCCGCGCGAAGAGGATATAGTCAATGATCGCTTCAGCGTCGGTCCACTCCCGAAAGAGGTGATTCCCCTTGAAGAAGCTGTTGTGTCCGAAGCATGCGTGCGCGATCACGAACAGCTGCATGAGCGCCGTATTCTCTTCCATGAGATAGGCGATACAGGGGTTCGAGTTAATGACCAATTCGTATGCAAGACCCATTTGGCCGCGTTGATACGCTTTGGCCTGTTGGGTGAAGTGCTTTCCGAACGACCAGTGATGGTAGTTGACGGGAAGCCCGATCGACGTATATGCGTCGAGCATTTGCTCGGCAGTGATGATCTCGATCTGGTTTGGATACGTGTCCAGGCGAAACTCGTCGTGCGCGATCTGCCCAATGGTTTGCTCGACGCGTTCGAGTTGTGGGAGCGACCAATTCGAGGCCGGTTTCAGTATGCCTTCCCTGGTGGTCTCCCATTCGCATAGCCACTGCTTCGACGGATCGGCGGCGCGGCGCCCCGCGCCGCGTCCGCTCGTCCGGTTCATTGTGGGTCTTTTGCTCATTCTTTCACGCCTCTCTTTTTGAACAGTTCACGGAACACTGGATAGATCTCGCCGGCCGAAGTGACCTTTCTCATCTCGAATATGCCGGCGTACTTCCTCGTTTCGTATACCGTTTGGTAAAGCTTCCAGAGGTCCGACATTCCGAGAGTGGAATAATAGCTACTGCTCGTGCGTACTTCCATGTAGGCGTAGTACTGTACCAGTGTCAGAAGCTCGAGGAGCGCATTCTTGCATTCCACGTTGTCGCTGCCCCAGTTCTCGCCATCGGACGCTTGGGCAACGTAGACGTTCCATTCGTTCGGATTGTATCGCGCCTTGATGATCTCCATTCCTTTCTTGAGACCCGTCGACACCGTCGTTCCACCGTTAAGCTTGTCGTAGAAGAACTTCTCTTCGTCGACCTCTTCCGCTTCCGTTGTGTGCCGGATGAACACCACTTGGATCTTCTTATAGTTCCGTTTCAGGAACAGATAGAGCAGCTTGTAGAATCTCTTGGCGAGACCCTTGCGTTCTTCGTCCATCGAACCGGATACGTCCATGATGCAGACCATAACGGCCTGGGCAATAGGCGTCGGCTCAAAGGTGCTCGTATGATAGCGCAGTTCCGAAGTGTCCATGAAGGGGATAGCGCGAAGCTTGCGCCGGAGCGCCGTGATCAGCTTATCAAGCTCGTTGACGCGGGCTTGGTCACGTGTCTCTTCCGGTCCGGCCATAAGCGCCTGGCGCTCCTTGAGCAGCTTTTTCAGCTCCTGCTTCATTTTCGGACGTCCGAAAATATGCGCTCGCGGATATGCCCGCTGGTAGGTGAGGGGGATCGAGAGTCGCGGCGGTGGACCGTCGCTTGCAATACCCGCGTTCACCCTCTCCAACTGATCCGAGTCCTGCGTCATGTGCTTTTTCGCCATGTTCGGGAGCTCAAGATCATCCAGGAAATACTTCATGATCTCTTCTTGGTCCAAATGGAACAAGAAATCATCTTCATTGTCGGGACCTTGTCCCGGTTTACCGCTACCGCCGCCGCCGCCTCCACCTTGTGGACGATCAATCTTGTCGCCCCGGGTGAAGTCGTGGTTGCCCGGCAGTACCCTCTTATGGATTCCTCCGCGTCCGTGTCTCGGATGCGGTTCGGATGTTCCCTTGATCGGGATATCGGCTCCGCCTTTGTGATCATCAGCAATGCTTCCGTCCTTGACCATGTCTCGGACGGCTTTTTCGATCTGTCCCTTGTACCGCTTCTTGAAGCGATCGCGATTGATATCGCTTTGACCGCCCAAGGGTCTTTTGTCGATTATAGCCATGTGTGTGACCTCTCGCTACGTACGGCAGAATAGAAAAAGGGGACGGGATCGAGTAGACGACCCGCCCCCTTGTTAACGTGACGCTACGAAGCGATCACTATGCTGGATTATGCGCTCTTATTGGCCTGTTTATACCACTCGACCAGGATGCGTACCATCCTCTCGGTGTAGCCCTTTTCGACCATCCGAGCAACGAACCCTTCGTGAGTTTTCCGATCCTTCTCGTCCTTCTTCGGGCCGAACGAAATGACCGGCAGGATGTCGTCGAAGTTTGAAAAGATCGCGGCTTCGATCACGATCCGGAGTTTTTCGTATGCCGTCCAGACCGGGGATTTGCCCCCATTGTTTGCACGGTAACGGAGGACGTAGTTTACGACCTCATTCCGGAAATCCTTCGGGTTCGCAATGCCGGCCGGCTTCTCGATCTTCTCGCACTCCCTGTTCAGGGACTCGCGATCGGTCGGAAGGCCAGTGTCCGGATCACGGAATTCCCGTCCCTGGATCCATTGATCGGCGCACATGATGTAACGGTCAAACCTATTCTGGCCGTATTCGGCGTACGATTCCATGTATGCGGACTGCATTTCCTTGCGGATGAACTGCAGATACGGGGCAAACAGGTACTGCTTGATATGGGCTTGGTACTTGGTAAGCACTTCGCCCTTCGCTTCATGTGGCAGCTCTTCATTGAGAACCGCGAGCAGATAGACGGGGTTAGCCCCGATCTCTGTCTGGTCCCTGTTGAAGACCTTAGACACGATTTTGAACGCGAAACGCGTCGACAATCCCGTCATTCCTTCGTTGATGCCGGCGACATCCTTGTAATCCTGTAAGGATTTTGCCTTTGGGTCGGTGTCTTTCAGGTTCTCACCGTCGTAGGTGCGCATCTTCGACCCCAGGGTCGAATTCTCAGGCTCCTTCAGTCGGGTCAGAACGATGAACTCTGCAAGCATCCGGACCGTCTTCGGCGCGCACGGCGCGGCCGCAAGACCGGAATCCCGCAGCAATTTCTGATAGATCTGCTCTTCCTCTGTGGCACGCAGGCAATAGGGCACCTTGACCACGTAAACGCGGTCGAGGAAGGCCTCATTGCGCTTGTTACCCTGGAAGGACTCCCATTCGGATTCGTTCGAGTGCGCGATGATGATCCCATCAAAGGGAACAGCACCACCGTTCTCGGTTCCGTGATAGGACCCCTCTTGAGTCGCGGTCAGAAGCGGGTTCAGTACCTTGATAGGCGCTTTGAACATCTCGACGAAGTCGAGGATGCCCCGGTTGCCGTAGCACAGTGCGCCGGAGAAGTTGTAGGCATCCGGATCGTCCTGCTTATAGCGTTCGATCATACGAATGTCGACCTTGCCGACGAGCGAAGAAATATCCTGGTTGTTCTCGTCGCCCGGGACCGTCTGCGCAATGCCGCGACGATGCAGGACCGACGGATACATCTTGACGACACGGAAGCCGTCAAGCCAGTCATCCCCATAAAGCTCCTCGAATTCCGCGGCGCGTTTTGCTGCCCACGGAGACAGGAAGGTCTTCAGGTACCGACGCGGAATACCGTATTCGGATTCCAGCCAATCGCCGTCCTCCTCCGCCTTGAAGAGCCCAAGCGGGTTCTCGAAGATCGGAGACACGGTGTCAGGGAACTCTTCCTCTTCGCCGTCCTCGAGGACGACCTTGTGCGCCTTCGCCTTGAGGGCATAGAAGGGCACTTGCTCCATCAGGGCCTTGAGCCGCTCTGCGAGAGAGGACTTGCCGCCTCCGACAGGACCGAGGAAATACAGGATCTGTTTACGTTCTTCCAGACCTTGCGAACTGTGCCGCAGATATCCAACGATGCGTTCGATGACGTCTTCGACGCCATAGAATTCCTTGAACGCCGGATACCGACGAATGATGCGGTTCGAAAAGATCAATCCCAGCCGGGGATCAGTGGAAGTGTCGACCACTTCCGGTTCGCCGATCGCCGTCAAAAGCCTTTCAGCTGGCGAAGCATATGCGGTAGGGTCGGTCTTGCACAGGTTGAGGAATTCCTCGACCGTGTATTCACGACCATCATCCTTGCGATGACGAGTTTTTGTTTTGATCATACACACCCCTTTCTTTCACGTGGAAGAAAAATTACATCTTTGACGATGTTACCTTTTGTTACCTTGTCAAACAGCTCTCAGTACTATTTCGATACTATAATGAACACTTAGCCTTGTCTACGTAGACAAAATATATTAAATGTTTCTTAATTTGATATGCTCGCTGTAAAGATCAGCAGTCTTTTTTTGCCCGATCTTTTTGCGTCCGGTCGTTTCTCGTGTTATATTTTTTAGATGGAAGAAAAAAAAATATCGAGCGTCGCGGAAGGGGAAGAGAGAACTCTTGGGTTTTGGGCACAAAATAATATTTTCGAAAAAACATTAAGGGCGACGGAGAACAATGAACCCTTCGTTTTTTATGATGGTCCGCCTTTTGCGACCGGATTGCCTCATTATGGGCATTTATTGCAGGGTATTCTCAAAGACGCGGTCCCTCGTTATCGGACGATGAACGGCCGATATGTCAGGCGTATCTGGGGATGGGATTGCCATGGGCTTCCTATAGAAAACTTGGTTGAGAAAGAGCTTGGTCTCGAACATAAAAAAGACATTGAAACGTACGGGGTTGAAAAGTTCAATCAGGTCGCGAAAGCGAGCGTTCTTCGCTATGACGCGGATTGGAAAAAAATAGTTCCGAGAACGGGCAGATGGATCGATATGGACCATAGTTATAAAACTATGGATTGGAAATACACCGAGTCTATTTGGTGGGCTTTCAAAACATTGCACGAAAAAGGTTTGGTCTATGAAGGGTACAAACCGATGCATGTTTGTCCGCGTTGCGAAACAACGCTCGCCGCGAGCGAAGTGACCCTTAACTATCAGGATATAAAAGATATTTCCGTAACTGTAAAATTTCCGCTTGTGGAAGAACCGGGTACGTTCGTTCTTGCGTGGACGACAACGCCGTGGACGCTGCCGGGAAATGTCGCTCTTGCCATAAAAAAAGATATTGAATACGTAAAAGTGTATCTCAATGGAGAGCAGTTGATCGTCGCAAAAGACCGCGCCGCCGAAGTGTTCAAGGGAATGGACCACAAGATCTCCGGAGAATTTCTCGGTTCTTATCTTGTTGGAAAAGAATATCTTCCGCCGTTCGATTATTATATCAATGACGAAAAGATACCACACCATGAGAATGGATGGAAGGTCTATGATGCGGATTTTGTTACGACCGACACGGGAACGGGTGTTGTTCATATTGCGCCCGCTTTCGGCGAGGACGATATGGAACTGGGGAAAGCAAAAGAACTCCCGTTCATTCAACATGTCAAAATGGATGGAACTTTCACTTCTGATGTGAAGGATTTTGCGGGGATTCCGGTCAAGAAAAAAGGGGATACGCAATCAACGGACGTCTTGGTGCTGAAATATATGGCCGAAAAGGGAACATTGTTCTCTAAAGAAAAAATAGAGCACTCATATCCGATGTGCTGGAGGTGTGATACTCCACTCCTTAATTACGCCGCATCGTCATGGTTTGTCCGCGTTACTTCCATACGTGAAAAAATGATGGAAGTGAATAAACTTATCACTTGGGTTCCTGAATCCATGCGCGACGGACGTTTTGGAAAATGGCTTGAGGGCGCTCGCGATTGGGCGATCTCACGGTCTCGATATTGGGGCGCTCCGATACCTGTCTGGAAATGCTCACAATGCGAAAAACTGACAGTTGTCGGTTCGGTTAAGGGTCTTCGTGGTAAGACGCCGCGCAACCGATATTCGGTCATGCGCCACGGTGAAGCGGAAAGCAACGCGAACGATACGGTAAGTTCTCGTGTTGAAAATCCCACACATCTCACTGAAAAGGGGCGGCAGGAGGTTCTTTCCTCGGCGGAACAATTGAAAGAAGAAAAATTCGATATCATCATCGCTTCCGATTTTATTCGAACAAAAGAAACGGCAGAGCTCGTCGCCGAGAAGATCGGCATTGCGAAGGAGGATATCATTTTTGATCCACGTTTGCGCGAGATAAATACTGGAGTGTATAACGGTCGTCACGTTTCGGAATATAGGAATTCTTTTTCTTCTTTTCTGGAACGCTTTACGAAAGCCCCTGAAGGCGGGGAACATATTCATGATGTTCGCCGTCGAGCACTCGAATTTCTCTTTGAGACAGACCAAAAATATGAAGGAAAGAATATTCTTATCGTGACACATGAGTATGTCGTATGGATGCTTGATGCCGGTTCGCGCATGCTTTCCGACGAGGAGTCGGTGGTGCTGAGAGATGTATCAAACAGCTATGCTGCAACCGCGAGTGTAACGCCTGTCTCATTCATACCGTTTCCCCATAGCGGCGATTACGAGCTCGATCTGCATCGTCCGTACATAGATGATTTTGAGTTCATCTGCGAATGCGGTGGACCGGCCAAGCGCGTTCCCGAGGTCTTTGACTGCTGGTTCGAGTCCGGTTCGATGCCGTATGCGCAATTCCATTATCCTTTTGAGAACGAAGAAGAGTTTAAAAAGAACTTCCCGGCCGAGTTCATTGCGGAAGCAGTGGATCAGACCAGAGGATGGTTCTATAACATGCTCGTTCTTTCTGTCGGTCTGTTCGAACGCCCGGCTTTTGAGAACGTGATCACCACCGGACTTATTCTCGCCGAGGACGGACAGAAGATGTCGAAAAAATTGCGGAACTATCCCGATCCGATGGAACTCGTCGGCAAGTACGGCGCCGATGCTCTGCGCTTGTATCTTCTTATGTCGCCGTCCGTTCATGGCGAGGATCTGAATTTTTCGGAGAAAGGAGTTGATGAACTGTATAAAAAGATGATTGTGCGTTTACAGAACGTCGTTTCGTTCTATGAGATGTACGAGAACAAACAAATTTTGCCCGTTGTCTTTCCAAAGAGCGCACATGTTCTTGATCAGTGGCTTTTTGCCCGGCTGGGGGAGGTAAATTTTCACGTGACGAGAGCGATGGAAGAATACCGTCTCGATGCGTCGGTTCGTCCGCTTTTGAATTTTATAGATGATCTTTCGACGTGGTATCTGCAGAACTCCCGCGAACGTCTTAAAGGTAAAGACGGGAACGACACGGATGCGACCGCGGCGCGCGAAACGCTGCGTTATGTCCTATTCGAATTCTCGAAAGTTTTGGCCCCTTTCGCTCCATTCATTGCAGAACAGACTTACCAAAAGACGAAAGGCGTGAATGGTCTGGAAAGCGTGCATCTTGAAAGTTGGCCGAAACAGGATGAAGAGATTTCCGACCCGATACTTCCGCTTATGTTGGAAACAAAAAGAGCGGTGTCCCTCGGCCTTGAGGCGCGAGCGAAAGCAGCGATGAAGGTTCGCCAGCCCCTTCGAAAGATAACGCTCAAAAAAGATGAAGAAAAACTTTTTTCCTCACCGGCAGGTCTTTTGTGTGCGACGCTTATTGCTGAGCGCGTAAATGTAAAGGAGGTCATGTTTGTGGAAATGGAAGAATCTGTGATGCTTGATCTTGAGATCACTCCCGAATTGAAAGAAGAGGGGATGCTTCGGGAATTCATGAGGAATGTTCAGGAACTGCGCAAAAAAGAGAATATGGATCCGACGGATAAAAAGTCGGTGCTTCTTGTTTTTGCGGAAGGGGACACGAAACGTTTTGTTTCAAAATGGGGAGATTCAATCCGCAAGGCGACGCTTTTTTCGGGAATCGAATTTTCGGAAATTCCCGGCGCGGAAGTCGTCGAGATTGAAGACATGGCCTTTAAAATAGCCGTGAAAAAATAATATTTACCCAAAAAAACGGCTCTAAAGAGCCGTTTTTTTGTGTTTTTTTGAGGAATATCCTAAAAGGGCTTGACAAATTTTTTTAAAGGTGTACACTGTAACCATAAAGATAAGAAAAAAGAGAAGAAGAAAAATAAGTTTTTTGAAAGGAAAACAAGGAGGCGAGTTGGGAAGGATTCATTTCACTTAGAGTGGAAGGGAAATGCACGGCGGGTAGGACCGCTTAGCGGAAAAAAGTAGAAGAAAAAAACCAAACACCGTGCAGGAAACCCGAGCTTCCGGGACAAGGACGAGAAGCGCTAATGTGTGCACCATTAAGCTCGTTCCAAGGAATTGGAATCGGCATGAGGCACCGAAAACGCTCCGGACAGGGACCGATTCCCTAAATCCTCATGTACATGCGTCCCTCTTTGAGTGTGGGCCCCGCCGCGTTTGAGTGGCCAGCGCCTGCTATGAGGGAGCTGCATGAGAAGGCAGAGGTGATCTTGGCGGAATTTGCTTCCCGGCCAAACCATCTTTGCTTCTGGCCCCGATCTTCTTGGGGCCAAACTTCTGAAGTCCTGATGTGGTCTTAGATATTTAAGGACACCCCCTCAAGTCGGCCCCGTGGGCGCCGTAAGAGGGATTCGGCATGACGCCAATTCAAAAAAGAGAGAAGTAAAAAAGTTAGGACCCCCTCGCTCGAGAGAGGGGCGACCAGATCCCAGGTTAAAGGAAAACAGGACCGGGAATCCACCCCAAAAGTCGGGCTGGGTAAAGGCCATAAGGATTGGCCGGCTCGGGGAGTGCCTAACTCCTCAAAAAACCCGCCCCGGGGTGCGTGGTCGAGGACATCGATTCCTTGCCCTCGCGCCCGGCATGCGGGAACGCAATTCCGGTGGCCGACCGCGCATAATTAAAAGCGATGCGCGGCCGACCCCGGCAAAAAACGCCAGTGATCGGAAACAGGCCTGGCAAAACAAAGCGAAAAGCATGTTAAAATGAAACAACCTGTAACAACAGGAGGGGGCATCGAAAGGTGCCCTTTTTTTAATGCTTAAATTTGCCAAATCTTCGTAAATAAGTATACTTACCTTTGTCACAGTTCATTTCTTAAAGGAACGCCGTGCTGCCGGCAGGATGAGCAGCGGTTCGGAATAGCTCCGGGTTGGGCCTCTGAATCTTAAACGCTCGAGGGCGTTTCGGGTAATGGCAACAGGATGTCATTAACCCGCCATGCGCGGGTTTGGAGATGCTTTATCTCCTCCCGAGAAGGACCTTTTCCAGGTCTTCTGTGTTACCGAAATACAGTCATCCGCACAGAAGTCCCGCGGCACCCTTTCGAGGGTGTCGCTTTTTTGTATTGTTTTTCTTTTTTAATGGAGTAATGTCAAGGTAAGCCTCGTGGATCTTTGAAAAAACGGAGGAACATATGATAAAGAGAGTCTATAACAAGAGGGTCGAACTGCCGCTTGTCGGCGTTTCCGTTCAGAATCTCGAAGAGTACCTTTCTGCACACCTTCTTTCTTCGGTTTTGCAACCGAACGAGAAAGTGCTTCGGCATGCTATCGTTGGCGTGAATGGAGGAAACGCCATCATTGAGATGGTTATCGCGGAAACAGATTACCCCCTTGATCGAAGCGTTGCCCCAACGTATTATCCGGCACCAAAAAGATTGCCGAAAAAAGTCATTGCCCACATCGTACCGACGGGTGTCCGCGCATCTATGGGTGGATATATCGCCGATGCTTCGCCTGCAACGAATCTGCTTGCGTCGGTTGCCGATTATGTGATCACAAACCCGAATGCGGTTAATGCCGCGGTCGCAAATTACATGGCCCCGAATGTTCTGTATACGGAAGGACATTCGATTGACAACTTCTTCGCCGGAAGGCTCGTGCTTCGTCCTCGGACGAAACTAAACCGTGTCGGTTTGATCATTGATTGCGCGGAAGATTATGACGACATACGCAAGTATGTTTTTCAGACCGCTGACATGTGTCGCATCGCCGGCGGAATTGATATCCGTCCGTATGTGATCACTGATGAAGTGGTCGGCAGTCGCTCTTTCGCTAACGAGTCCGGCGCGTTCTCCGGGGAAATCGGCAATCCGGGAACTCTCCTTAATGCCATGGATAAGTTACTCCGAAATCGAGCGCATGAGATTGACGTCATTGCCGTCGCGACACAGATCCACATCCCCGAAGACGCGCTCGAGCGTTATCATCGTGGCGAGATCCCCGATCCGCACGGCGGAATGGAAGCTGTCACTTCACATATGTTGTCTTGGCGTTCCGGAAAAATCGTTGCGCACGGGCCGCTCCTTTCAAAAGAAGAGATCCAGAAACTTCTGGAAATGAAAGAGGTGGAAACCCGCGCCGCCGGAGAAGTGATTGGAGGAATCGGGTTCCTTGGCTGTGTCTTTGTCGGCTTGTCTCGTGCACCGAGGATTCATTTTTTGAGCACAGACGGTCGCGAAACGATGTCTCAGTGTTGGATAAATCTCCACGATGTTGCGGTTGTCGTTGCTCCGTGGAATTCGCTCGGCGGATATCCGATGCTTGTCGCCGCGAAGAGGGGAATCCCGATTATTGCGGTTCGCGATAATACCACACTTCTTAACGTGTCGAAGGAAACTCTCGGTTTCGGCAATGCTGTTATCGAGGTCGACACCTACTTTGAAGCTGCGGCCCTTGCAAAACGCATTATCGACGGAAGTGGTTATCTTTTGTCGAGTAGAGAAACGGACAAACTGCTTTCCGAAGGATATGCGCTTGCTGAAAGGACCGGGATGGCGCTGGAGTCGCTTGCGCGTCCGGTCATCCCATTCGAAGAGTTCGCGAAAGCGTAATCTTTCGCTCCCCGGCCGCTTTTAGCGGTCGGGGATTTTTGATATACTATAAAAAAGTTAGTCGCTAACTATTTTAACGTATGGACGAAAAATTATACAAGGTCGGCGACAAGGTACCGCAAGAAGGAAGGTATCAATGCGTCGTTTGTGGCGTGGTGGTGGAATATCTGCCGAGGCATATTTCAAGCGGTGCCGTGTTCGGCGTTTGTCCGCTTTGCCATTCGGGCTCCGAGAGCGGTCCGAAAAAACCGAATGAAGAATTTTGGAAGTTCATCGGATAATCATGAGAAAAAAGAAAACGCCTTTTCAAAAAAAGTTGCCATAGTGTTGACCGAATTTAAAAAAGGAAAACTACAGAGCGGAAACAGTCGCAAAAAAGTAAAGAGCAGGGGGCAGGCGATCGCCACCGCCTTATCCGAAGCGCGTCGCCATACGAAACGCCAAAGATCTTAAGCGGGGACTCGATAAAAAGAATTTTTTATGCTGACATAAAACGGCGTTTTCCCGCGTATGATTAAAAGACCCGAGAAAGTATTGACAAGTAACTTTAAGTATGTTAGACTGCTTGGGCTTGTGGTTCCATCAAACAAGAGAGGTAATTCATGGTCAATAAGGCAAGGGCAGAAGCGTTTTCGGACGGCGTTTTCGCCATTATATTAACGCTTCTGCCCGTAATAATCATCACGATCTTCGGGGTCGAGGTCGGAAAGGAGCTTGAACACGCGACGGACGATGAGCTGTGGCACGAGATGCTCAAGCATAGGTCCTTGTTCTTGAGTTTTTTCCTGAGCGCCGGCGTGCTTGGGGCGTCCTATCTCTCTCACCACGTGATGTTTGAACTCTTCAGTCGGAGTATTAATCGGATAATGCTTCTGCTGAATTACTTGTACATTCTGGTGGTGGTTTTTGTCCCGTTTTCGGCATACATGCTGGGGAAGTATTGGTATGATGACTTCTCCGTAGTGCTGTATTCGACGAACATAATCGTCGTCGGCCTCGCTGAAAGCCTGATGTTGTATTATGCTCTTGCGTCGCGAGAGATCGAGAATGGCGATTACACGGTCTCTCATCTGGGGCAGGCCTTACTGGGGCAGCTCACGCCCGTGGTCTTCTCCGCGCTCGCGATCATCGTAACTCTGTTTTTGGACAAAAACATTGTGCCGATTGTCTTGCTCGCCGTGTCGCCGGTTGTCGGCGTGGCGATACTGTGCGTAAACGTGGGGAAAGAGGGCATTCAAAATCCCGAAGAGGGGTAAAGGAGGTGAACCGCGGTTTCAGCCGCGGTTTTTTTATACAGATTTTGCTGAACGTGCCGCTTTTAATTCCTCCATGCTTGGTTTATGGAATCGAATCGCGTAATGATAGCTTCCGGCGTTCCATTTTTTATCCAAAATAAATTTTGCCGTTTTTGCGAGCGCTAGGGCGGATTCCTCTGTGATAACGTGTTCGGGGCTTGGTCCTGCACCACGGTAAGAAGATTTCCAGTCAACAACAAGCAATCGTCCGCCCGGTTTTAATATCCGGCTGGCTTCTTCCACAATCGCCGGTTTGTTCTCGTGGGAAAAAAGAGTATCGGGGATAATGACAACGTCGGCGGTATCTGTTCCGATGCTTGTTCCTTTGGGGTGATCAACTGTGCCGTGAACGATACGGACATTCATCATATGCCGTTCGGCCACTTCTTTTTTTAATTTTTCAACCATATTTCCGCGCTCGTCCACTCCGTAGATCGTTCCGGAGCTTCCCATTGCTCGCGCGGCGGCGAGCGTGTGTCCTCCAGCTCCCGACCCGAAGATAACGATCTTTTCTCCCGGGTGAAGTCCGAGCTCGCGTATGTTCTCATCGGGGTTGCTGAATTGCATATTGTTCCCATTATATCATATAATTTGTGGACTCGTGTCATATCACTTGTACAACACTCGCGGATTTATTCTGCAGACATTCGGCACCGGCGAAGCGGACAAGACGCTCCGCATTTTTACCGAAGATCTTGGCATGATCTCTGTTCGCGCTCAAGCGGTTCGGAAACCGACATCAAAATTACGACCCTTTCTTCGCGAGCTTTCTTTGGTGCGGCTGGTCGTTGTTCGCGGAAAGAATATTTGGCGTCTTACTGACGTGTTTGAGATAGCATCGTTTTCCTCAAAAAAGTCTCCCGAAAGAGTAAAACTTTCCGCTTTTATGTTCTCTCTCGTCAATCGTTTTGTTCACGGAGAAGAGGATAATGCGAAGCTTTTTTCAGTGCTCGTCGATGCTTACGAATTTCTTTCTTCCGAGGTATTTACCGAGGATGAACTTGTGAACTTCGAAGCTCTTGTCGCACTTAAAATTTTGGCTTCGCTTGGATATGTCGGCGAAGATCCCGAACTTAAACCTTTTCTTTGCAAGCCGTTCTCTAAAGAGATCCTCAAAGAGTTCATTTCGGTTCGTCGTGACGCCGTACGAAATGTAAATCGCGCGCTTGAGGCATCTCAGCTTTAACTTAATGTTCAAAAACCGAATATCGAAATACGAAACAAATTCAAATTTTCAATTTTCAAAAAACAAAACTCGGCTCCGTTGTTTCCTCATTCGAATTTTTCAGTTTTGAATTTGTTTCGGATTTCGTGTTTCGAATTTCGAGTTTCCACTTATACCCATACAAATAAAAGGATATTTGATATAATTAATTCTGTATGGAAAACGAATACGAGAAAGACGCCACCGAAGACACTCAATCGGGTCTTTTGAGCGGCCTGGAAAAAAAATTGTATTCGCGTCAGGCCGAGATACCGAAGATCCACCGGTCTGTTTTAGGCCTGAAACGACTCAATACCAAACAAGAATGGGAAGGAGAAGGAAATTTGTCCGATCTTGCGCACAAAGAAAGACCTGTGAAGTCATCTCCTTATGTGAAGCTTCTTTTTGTCTCTTTCTTCTTTTTTGTTATCGCCGCAGCTGTTGCTGGGTGGAATATGTTCGGTAATCAAAATGGTCCCTCAGCGAACAACGTCTCTCTTTCTGTCCGCGGTCCTGTTTCGATACGCGGAGGTGATACTCTTGTGATCCAGGTGGTGATAGAGAACAAGAATCCCGTACCCTTGAGCAATGTCGTCGTTGGTGCGATTTTTCCCGATGGCGCGCGATACCCGAATAATCCGAGCCGTGTGCTAGATCGGTCAAGAAAGAGCATCGAATCCGTTCAGCCGGGAGAGCTCCGAACAGAGACCATAAACGCGATCCTTCTTGGTGCGGATAACACCAAAGACAAAATAGACGTGTATATAGAGTTTGGCGTTAACGGCGTCGGCTCGTTCAAAAAAACAGAGACATTCAGTGTGGACCTGACAACCTCTCCGCTCACAGTGAGAACGCAGCTGCTTAAAGATATCTCATCCGGACAGGAGATGGTGCTTGGAATCGATGTCATGTCCAATTCTCCTGCCCCCATAAACAACGGGTTATTGAAGGTCGATTACCCGAAAGGATTTGCTTTCATAAGCGCTGACCCATCTCCCTACTCAGGGAACAATGTTTGGAGCCTCGGTACTTTGACCCTTGGTGATATCCACCATATCAACATTAAGGGCAGGATCGAAGGAGAGAACGGCGAACAAAAAGTTTTTCGCTTGTATAATGGGGTGGCATCGAAGAACGGGAGCACTGAGATAGGCACGACATTCTCAACGCTTTTATCGTCTGTTTTAATAAAGAAGCCGTTCTTGAATGTCGATCTTTTAGTGAACGGCAGCACTGATCCGGATTATGTTCTGAACGGTGATAGCCTCAATGTCGTTGCCTTTTTAAGGAATACACTTCAAGATAAAATAATAAATAGTCAGGTAACGGTCGGTCTCTCTGGCGACGTTATTAGCAGAGAGAGAGTGCATCCTTCCGATGGAGGCATCTATAATGGAACAACCGGTATCGTATCGTGGGATTTTCGGTCAACGTCAATGCTTGCAGAAATCGCGGCGGGTGAAAAAAGTTCGATAGCGTTCTCCCTCGGACTGTCGTCTTTTGTAAAGCCGGACAATACGGTCTTTAAAAATCCCGTTATCGGTATTACTGTGAATATTCAAGGCAACCGCGTTTCGGAAAGTAACGAACAAAAAGAAATAACATCGCTCGTGACACGGAACATCAAAGTTTCAACCACAGCCGAACTGTCCGAAAAGAATTACTTCTGGAGCGGGCCGCTTCAAAACGTTGGATTGATCCCGCCAAAAGTAGGAAAGGAGACTACTTATACGATCGTATGGAGTTTGAAAAATACCGTAAATGATATATCCGGCGGGAAGGTTGTTTCCAAGCTTCCGTCCTATGTCAGGTGGGTGGGACATATGTCTCCAGAGGATCCCGATTTGGTCTATAATTCCGCAACGGGTGATATTATCTGGACGCTTGGGAAGATACCGTCGGGTACCGGCTATGAGGTCAAGGCACGGGAAGTGGCATTCCAGGTCGGTGTTACCCCTGTTACTTCTCAGGTTGGAACCGTGCCGACCGTGTTGAACGCGACCACGTTTACAGGAACTGATGATTTTACCGGCGCCGCTATTTCTCAAAAGATACCGCTTATCACAACAGCCTTACCTTATGAACCGCAGGCACTACCGATATCAGCGGCAGTGAAGCCATAGCTTGCGTTGTTCCATCTCAACATTTCCTTCGTTCGATCGTCTGATCTTTGGCCCCCTACTCCTCACGGAACAGGGGGCCCTTTGTATGCCGCAGTTTCATCGCTGGAAAAAAAAGGAGAATAATTGTATTATGATAAAATAATGAGAGACACGAAAGACAATATCATTGTAAATATCACGCTTAGTACGATAATCAAGACCGTGCTCGTGCTCGTCGCTTTTTATGCAATGTATCGGCTTTCCGGTATCCTTCTTATTCTTCTGACGTCGATCGTTGTCGCTTCGGCCGTTGAGCCGGCGAACAAGTGGCTTATGAAGCGTGGACTTCCGCGCGTTCTGTCCGTGCTTTTTGTTTATGTCGGGGTCATTGTTTTTTTCTGCGGTGGGCTATTTTTCTTTGTTCCGCCTCTTTTGCAGGATTTTGGGCAGTTTTGGGGCTCTCTTCCGCAGTATTTTGCTTTTTTGGACAAGTGGAACCCCTGGAGCGACGTATTGGATTATAAGTCTATATTGACCACGGTTGCATCAAAATTTGCTCCCGTTACTATTGTTGGTAACTCTCCTGCGGTCACAGCTACCGCATCCAGTTTGGCTCAAACCGTTGCCAATGTTTTTCATGGACTCGTGAGCTTTATCCTTGTCATTGTTCTTTCTTTCTATTTTTCCGTTCAAGAACGCGGTATAGAGAATTTTCTCAAGATCATCGTTCCGGAAAAGAATGAGAAATATGTTATCGATCTCTGGTATCGTTCACAACGCAAGATAGGAAAGTGGATGCAGGGGCAATTGCTTCTCGGTCTTGTTGTCGGAGTTTTGGTTTATCTCGGTCTCACCATTCTTGGCGTTCGTCAGGCATTCCTTCTCGCGATCATTGCGGCGGCCTTGGAGCTTATTCCGGTCTTTGGTCCGACTCTTTCGGCGGTTCCTGCTGTCGTCATCGCATTTACGACCAGTATACCTCTCGGCTTTGGTACGATTGCTCTTTATGTGATCATCCAACAGTTCGAGAACCACCTCATCTATCCGATCGTCGTTCGTAAGGTCGTGGGGGTCCCTCCCATCTTGGTCATCGTCGCTCTTCTTGTGGGGTATGAGCTTGCCGGTTTTATGGGGATTATCCTTTCGGCACCGATGGCTTCAGTTCTCGTCGAATTGGCGGACGATCTTGAAAAGAAAAAGAGTGGAAAGCTATCCGGATTTTAAACTTAAATTCAAAAATGGAAGATAAACCGAAATTTTATATTGCCACAGCTATCGCTTACGCGAATGGCTCGCCGCATATCGGACATGCGTACGAGATCTTTCTTGCCGATGTTATCGCGCGATACAAAAGAGACCGCGGTTTCGATGTGTTTTTTTTGACAGGTACCGATGAACACGGCGCAAAGAATGCGAATACTGCCAAGAAAAACGGAATGGCTCCGCAGGATTTTGTCGATGCCCGTTCTCAGGAGTTTCGGGATTTTTACCGGACCCTTGAAATATCCAACGATGATTTTATCCGCACCTCAAACAAAGAGAGGCACTGGCCCGGTGCGCAGGAACTTTGGAAAAAACTTGAAGAAGCGGGCGATATTTATAAGGGGAAATATTCCGGATTATATTGTGTTGGATGTGAGGCGTACAAAACCGAAAAAGAACTGGTAAATGGTCTTTGCCCGGATCACAATGTTGCGCCGCAAAAGATCGAAGAGGAAAATTATTTTTTCCGCGTTTCCAAGTATGCCGATACGATAAAACAAAAAATTTCAAGCGGAGAACTTCTGATCTTACCAGAGGCAAGAAAGAATGAAATGCTCGCCCTCTTTGAAGAGGGGATGTCCGATGTGAGCTTTTCGCGTCCAAAAGAACAAAATGCGTGGGGAATTCCGGTACCCGGAAGTGAAGACCAGGTGATGTATGTTTGGTGCGATGCTCTGGCGAATTATATTACCGCTCTCGGGTATGGGACGGAACACGATGAAAAATTCCGCCGTTTTTGGCCTGCCGATATCCATGTTATCGGGAAGGATATCCAGCGTTTTCATGTTTTTACGTGGCCCGCAATGCTTCTTTCCGCGGGACTTCCGTTACCTCACGCTGTTTTGATTCATGGGCATATCACTTCTGACGGAAAGAAAATGTCTAAATCGATCGGCAACGTTATTGATCCTGTCGACTACATTACACGATATGGAAGTGAAGCTTTGCGGTCATATTTTGGCAGGGAAATCCCTCCGTTTGAAGATGGTGATTTCACCGAAGCAAAATTCTTGGAAAGTTACAATACCGGCCTTGCGAATGGTCTCGGTAACCTTGTCTCGCGCGTCGTAAAAATGGCGGGGTCGTATTTTGAAGGGAGTGTGACAAAAAAGGGCGATGAAAACATCTCGCTTGAAAAAGAAATTGAAGCAGGGGCCTCGGAGTATCATTCGCACATGGAGAACTTTGAGATTAACAAAGCATCTGCCGATGTGTGGAAGATGCTCAAACGTATGGACCAGTACGTTACTGAGTATGAGCCGTATAAACTGGTGAAGACCGATAAGGAAAAGACCGAAGCGGTGCTGTGGAATTTATTGAACGGACTTTCTGTCGCTTCCGAATTACTTGCGCCGTTCGTCCCCGATACTGCTGAAAAAATAAAAGTTCTTCTCGGAAGAAAAGGAGAGACCTTTACCGTAGGGCAGCTTGAAGCCCCGCTTTTTCCTCGTAAATAAAATTATCATAGTAAAAAATTATAATATGCGTTCTTTAGGTTTTCTTTTTATCTTTTTGATGTTCGCCATCGGTGTTCTTTTTGTGAGCGTTCCGGTGCATGTTGTCTATGCGGACGGACTTGTTCCGTGCGGTACAGGCTCGGATCCTGGCGCTGCCGAAGAGTGCGGTTTTAACTCGTTCATCGGTATGTTGAAGGCTGTTATGGATTACGCGCTTTTTGTGATCATAATGCCGCTTGCGGCCCTAGGTATCGCATGGCAAGGGGGTATGATGATGTTTCAGGCGAGCCAGGGAAAGGATCCTGCGGAAGCGCGGGGGTTGTTAGGGAATATCATCTTAGGCGTAGCCATCGCTCTCGGAGCTTGGCTTCTCATCAATACGCTCATCGGCGGTCTCGGAGTGAGCGATATCTTCAATTCTCTCAAGTCCACCTGGGGTAAGTAATTTATTATGAAGGATTTTCGCTTTTTTGATGCGCATTCGCACATAAACGATGAAAAGTTCCGCGACGATGCGGGTGTTGTTATTGCGCGCATGAAAGAGAATTGTGTCGGAGCGGTTGTTGTTGGTACCGACAAAGAAATGTCGCGCAGGGCGATTGAAATTGCCAATGAGAATGAAGGAATCTGGGCGGCCATCGGGATGCATCCGACAGATAATCGCGGAGAAAAATACGACGACGCGTTGTATCGTGAGCTCGCCGCATCGCTGAAAGTTGTTGCGATAGGGGAGTGTGGTTTAGATTACTCCCGCGTCTCTCCGGAAGATCGTCCGAGCGAAGAAAAAAGACAAAAAGAACTTTTTGAAGAACACATCGAACTCGCGGTGTTTTTCGATAAACCTCTTATGGTTCATTGTCGCGATGCGCATGCGGACGCGATTGAGATGCTTGTGTCAAAAAAGAAAGAATATGGCGATAAGCTCCGGGGTAATATCCATTTTTTTGCCGAGGGGTCGGAGACGGCAAAGAAGTATTTTGACCTCGATTTTACGATTTCATTCACCGGAGTTATCACTTTTGCGAGAAACTACGACGAAGCAATCCGTTATGCGCCGCTCGAAAGGATCTTATCCGAAACCGATTGCCCTTATGTCGCCCCCGTACCGTATCGAGGCAAGCGCAACGAGCCGAACTATGTGGAAGAAGTGGTGAAGAAGATCGCCGAAATTCGGGGTGAGGATCTCGAAATTGTCCGAAAAGCTATGGTTGAGAACGCCCTGCGGGAATTTCGTATCTAAAAACGTAAACCACTTGCGTAATCCATGTTTTTCTGGTAGCATTGCGCGTATGGAAAACGAGGAATTACAAGCAAAAGAGGCCGAATCGCGCATATATGAGGTTGGTTACCTCCTTCTTCCGTATGTTACGGAAGAGAATTTGGCGCACGAGGCAGGCCTGATAAAAGAAGCGATCACGGCGGCGGGCGGGTCGGTTTTCTCGGAAGAGGAACCGTCAAGCATTGAGCTGGCGTACCCTATGTATAAGGTCGTTTCAAACAAGAAGACCAAGTTCGAAACCGCTTATTTTGGCTGGATAAAGTTCGATGGCGACCCGCGGGGCGTCTCGAAACTCAAGAAGGCCATGGACTTGCAGGAAAATGTCTTGCGTTTCCTTATTATCAAAACGGTAAGAGAGAATACTCTCGCCAAAAAGCCGAAAACTTTCGTGTCAAAGCCGATCAAAGCGGCCCCGAAAGAAGAGGTGAAGGACCCGTCGATCCCGCAGCCGGAGATCAACGAGGCGGAGCTCGACAAGACTATTGACGATCTTGTAATCGAATAGGGTAGAGCGTTCGAGGGGTATTGGGGATTATCCCGATATCAAAAATAAAACGTACATCTTATGTACTATAACAAAGCAATAATAATAGGAAATCTTACAAGGGATCCGGAGCTTCGTTCGATTCCGTCCGGCTCTAAGGTCGCCTCCATCTCGGTTGCAACAAATCGTGTGTGGAAAGACAAGAACGGCGTTCGTCAGGATAGTACCGATTACCACAACGTGGTGGTGTTTGGGGTCCAGGCTGAACATGTTGCGCAGTATCTGCGAAAGGGAAGCAACGTCCTTGTCGAAGGGCGCATGCAGACCAGAAGCTGGGACGCGCAGGACGGAAGCAAAAAATATCGCACGGAGATCGTTGCTGACAGAGTCCAGTTTGGACCGAAGCCTCAACCCGGTAACGGGCAAGGCGCCCCTGCAGGAAATTATTCCGCTCCGCAGGGTGAGCAAAAAAATGCTCCGACTGCCGGTAAAAAAGAGGAGGTTGAAACGATCCAGTATCCGGACGAAGAAATTAACTTGGAAGATATTCCGTTCTAGATTAACAAAAAGAAATCGCGAACAAAAGTCTTCCCTTAAGGATGAGACAAGCTGGGCTTGTCGACGGGGAAAGGGGAGACCTTGGGTAGCGATTGATCATCAAAAATCATGTTTATTAAAAAGAACAAGAAGCAGTGCTATTTTTCTTCCAACAGTATCAAGCACATCGACTACAAAGACGTCGAGCTGTTGAAGAAATTCATCGATCCGTACGCGCGCATCATACCGCGCAAGAACACGGGAACGAGCGCAAAGAATCAGCGCAAACTCGCACTTGCCATCAAACAATCACGATTCATGGGATTACTGCCGTTCATCGGCCGATAGACCATCTAACAAAAAACAACATTTCTGAAAACTTCCGAAATGTTGTTTTTTTGTTTATCCACACAAAAGACCGACATTCGAGCCGTTTATAATGATATAATTAAATCACTCTATTAAGGAAGACAATATCGACACATGAAGAACAAACAGACCTCCAAAATTTGTCACCGTGGCGGCATTTTTTTGCCGTTACTGCTTGTCGTTGCCGGTGTTGCCGCGAGTACTTTTGTTGTCGAAAGATCGGGTATTCTCGGTAAGTTCAATGCGCAAGGACAGGGAGCTGCCGCAGTGCTCGGTCTTCCCTATACAACCCCTGCGCTCGTTGCACCTTCTCTTCCCCAAACATCCGGAACTCTTAAGACATCATCCTCACAGGCTCCATCAGTTAAAACTTCATTTCCCTCAGGCTCTTCCATCTCACCGTCTCTCCTGTCAAATCTTACGAGCAGTATACATGATCTCGCTACCGCCATCTCCGCCTCCGGACTTTCCGATAGACAAAAGCTGATCGACCTTGAAAAGAAGGTCGGTTCTCTTACGGTTGTCTCTGCGGGTTCTGCAAGCGGATACGTGCACACGCTTGTTCTTCCTTCGTTGGCGAACGATCCCCCCAGGCAAGCAGTTACTCTTGGAGTTGGAGGAGACAACGGTGTCTTCAATCACAACGTATCAGCAGAGAGCGCAACGATCTCTGGCGACGCTACTGCGGGAAGTCTCACCGCGGCAGGAGTGACTGTCACCGGCAGTACCTCGTTATCTTCCGCTTCTATCACCACACTTACCGTTTCAGGCAATACCTCTTTCCCCGGCTCCGGTATTTGGAACAGTGTAGGGAACGTGGGCGTCGGTACTTCGACCCCGTATTCAAGATTCTCGGTTTGGGGTTCGGATGCCTTATCCGGAACAAGGATGTTCGAACTTACGAACAACGCAAGCACCACCCTCGCAGCAATGCAAAACGACGGCACGTTCTATTTGAACGGAAGCGTCGGTGTTGGAACGACCGTTCCTTCATATTTATTCGGCGTTTCGGGCGGAACCGGTATCGTAGCTGAGTTCTCTGGACGGGTTATTGGAGGAGAGGCGGTGTACGGTAACGAATTCGCAACACTTCGCCAGGTGGCTGCGGGAACGCAGCAGTATTGGGCAAGCAGTACGACCGATCTTTCGCCGCTCGTCGGAGGAGATGATGTCTATCTTCCAACTGGTTCTGTTCTCGGTATCGGTTATGATCCGCTCTCTATGGGGGCGAGTGCGGTTGCGGCGTTCGACGGGAATGTAGGTATCGGTTCTTCTTCACCGAACTACAAGCTCGATGTAGCAGGGTTCATCAATGTAAACGAATATAGCGGATACAAACAAAATGGGAACACCATCCTCTATGCAAGCTCAACGACTCACAATGTGGCCATCGGTGCTTCTTCCTCAGCCGCTTGGATGGGCTGCCGCTTCCGGCGCTGGAACGAACACTTCAATAGCGATCGGTGACGGCGCGTTGGCAACCGCACATACGGGTGGCGCCGCAATGAGCAATATCGCCATCGGATATATGTCATCACCCTATGATGCTCTTGGAAATGACAATACTTCGGTCGGAAGTTATACGATGTACAAGAGCAATAATAGTTTTCTAAATGTCGCATTTGGGGATTACGCGCTTTACGCTAATACCACCGGGGGTTGGAACGTAGCCTTGGGAGCCGGTGCTTTATATTCCAATGCCTCAGCCACGTCTTCAGTGGCTGTCGGTTATCTTTCCGGTAGCGGGGCAGGCGGAGCTTATTCGAATCAAGGCGGTACATATGTGGGGCATGAATCAGGTTATTTTGCCGCTACCGGTTCGAACTACAACACCCTCCTTGGTTACAAATCAGGATACGGCGTCACTACCGGCGCGAACAACGTTCTCATCGGCGCCTCAACAGACGCTTACCGCGACCAAGTAACCACCGGAAGTAATAATATCGCCATCGGTTACAACGTCGCCGTACCAAGTCCGACAGGAAGCAACCAGCTCACCATCGGCAATCTCATTTACGGTACGGGGTTGAACGGAGTGGGGACAACGACCATTTCTACTGGTAATATCGGTATCGGTACTACTTCTCCTTACGCCAAACTCTCTGTTGTGGGCGAAATCGTTTCGAGCTACTTCACGGCAACGACCACTTCCGCGACCTCGACCTTTGCGGGCGGAATGAACGTCGCCGGAACGAGCGGATTCACAGTATTGCAGAACGGAAGCGTCGGCGTCGGAACGACAAGTCCTGATGCTCTTATGACCGTCGCTGTCGCCGACTACACGACCACGGGTGACGATCTTGGAGGGGGGTTGAGTACCTGGGAAATCCCCGATACCGAT
>Ga0247841_10003894_pt1 | contig 26711 bp, 26 predicted proteins | sample LaCruzMarch2015__2_FD_192410 | JGI IMG/M metagenome (GOLD analysis project Ga0247841, IMG submission 192410) | Freshwater microbial communities from meromictic Lake La Cruz, Castile-La Mancha, Spain - LaCruzMarch2015_18m | ecosystem: Environmental > Aquatic > Freshwater > Lake | place: Spain... | reverse complement strand
AACAAATCGCTCTCCGACTAGCCAAAGAGGGGACCAAATTAGCCCTTATCGCCAGGAATGAAGAAAAACTGGCTGAAGTTTGTCGATTATCCAAAGAAGCCGGCGCCCTCGACGCCAAAATTTATCCCTGCGATCTCCGCCAGACCGACAAATTAGAAAATATGGTTAAATCGATTATTTCCGATTTTGGCAATCTTGATATTCTCATCAACGATGCCGGTATCTGGCAAAAACTCATGCCTGTCGAAGACATCGAAGCCAGCGTTATTGACGATGTTATCCAAACCAACTTAATCGCCTTAATTCACATTACCAAATTATTCATTCCGTATTTAAAAAATATGGAAGAATCGGCTATTATCAATGTTATTTCCAAATCCGGCGCCGTGCCCCAAGAGGGTCAATCGGTTTATACAGCCAGCAAATACGGCGTTCGAGGCTTTACCGAAGTTCTGAGTCTTGATCTCAAAGATACCAAAGTTAAAGTTGCCGGAGTTTATCAGGGTGGTATCGATACCAAAATGTTTGAAAAAACCGGCGAAACTTTTTCCACCGAAACCTTTACTAACCCCGCCGACCTCGCCGATGTCATCGCCTATATGCTTTCCCGCCCCGCCAAAATTTGGCTCTCCGAAGTCCACATCAATCGTTGACATAAATATATTTCATTTTGAGCGGGCGTGTTAGAATACTAGGATGATTTCGGTCAAAAATATAGATTACTCGTTTACAAAAGATCCCATTTTTAAGGATGCGAGTTTTTTTGTTGGCAAAAATAGTAAAGTTGGCTTAGTTGGTGTCAATGGATCTGGTAAATCGACATTGTTCAAACTTTTGGCTGGAGAACTACACCCTGATGATGGCAAAATCGAAATCAAAGGTCAAATAATGTCCGTTCCCCAAGAAGTGAAACGAGATGAAAAAATGGAAAAAGCGACATCGGTACGAGAATATCTCGATCCAAAAAACGAAAAAGAAGATTATGAATTATCAAGAATGATTTTTCGATTGGAATTGGGTAATTTATCACTTGATGATAGTCCACAAAATTTGAGCGGTGGTCAAAAAACAAAATTAGCCATCGCTAGGGCATTAATTGCCGAACCAGATATTTTACTTTTGGACGAACCGACAAACTTTTTAGACACAAAAGGCACCGAATGGGTAATGAATTTTTTGGGACGATACCCAAAAACTTTATTGATAATTTCTCATGATTTAAATTTACTCGACAAAAATATTATCAAAATTTTGGAAGTAAATAATCACAAAAAAACTATTGATGAATATACCGGCAATTACACCGAATATGTCAAATTAAAGGGTGACAAAGATGCCCTTTTGGTCCGTCAAATTCATGTCCAAAAACACAACATTGTCGAAATGAGAAAAGGCTTCATCAAAATTGCTCACGCAAAATCCGAAAAAGGTGTTCGTCAAAAAATTCAAATCGAAAGAAGAATAGAAAAAATGGTCGAAAATTTACCGGAAATGCCGCCACAAGCCAAAAGAATCAAAATGCAGTTGCCTGAACCGGCCTGGATAGGCGAGTTGCCTTTGATCGCTTATAGTATCAATAAATCATATGGCGACAAAGCAGTTTTGACCGACCTTTGTTTTGATATCAAAAGGGGTGAAAGAATTGCCCTTGTTGGTCAAAATGGTGCCGGCAAAAGTACTTTAATCAAAATATTAATGGGCATGGTTTTGCCTGATAGTGGGGAAATAATTAAAGATGACAAATTAGATGTCGGTTATTATTCACAGGAATTTGAAACTTTTGATTTTGACAAAACCTTGATGGAAACCGTCAAAGACAAATGTGAAATGACCGAAAGTTTACTTCGCGGATTACTTGGTCGTTTTTTATTTCCCGGCGCCAAAGTTTTTCAAAAAGTTGGCTCACTTTCCGGCGGTGAAAAAACCAGATTATCTATAGCCACACTGCTCGCAAAAAATTACAACATGTTAATTTTGGATGAACCGACAACTTACCTCGATGTTTTATCCCAACGCTTGATTCTCGAAGCCCTAAAAGCCTACAAAGGCGCGATGATCATCGTTAGCCACACTCCAGAGTTTATCAAAGAGCTCCAACCCTCCCGCCAATTTCTCCTTCCCGAAAACAGAATGGAACCTTATCCTAATCTCACCACATCCGACACATCTTGCTGATCCGGATAAAATTTATCCAATTTTTCCACATCCTCTTTTTCCATTTCAAAATCAAGTGCACCTAGATTTTCATTTATATGTTCTTCGCTTCTCATCTTTGACAAAGTAATTACATTTTTTTGAGAAATTAACCAATTTATGCCTATTTGTGCCGGAGTTTTATTGTATTTTTGACACATTTCATCCATCAAATCATTTTTTTCCAAGAGCAACAATCCTTTTTGAAACGGTCGCCAAGCCATCAAAAAAACATCATTATTTTGACAATATTCCAGTAATCCCGTCCTTTCCGGTTCACGATATTTCAAATTATAATGAACCTGATTGACAACAATTTTATTTTTTGAAAAACTTTGCGCCTCAGCCAAACTTTCTTTTGTAAAATTACTTACTCCGATATTTCTAATTAATCCTTCTGCTTTTAAAAAATCCATCGCTCTCATCGATTCTTCCAATGGAATTTCAACATTATGCTGGTGCATCAGATACAAATCCAAATAATTGGTTCCCAATCTTTGTAAACTGTTTTTCGCACTATTTATTAAGTCATCGTATCCCAAATGTTTTATTTGTGCCTTTGAAACCAAAAACAAATCTTCTCTTTTATAATTTTTTATCGCTTGTCCAATTAATGTTTCCGTATGACCATCGGCATAAATTTCTGCCGTATCAATATGGGTAATACCACTTTCTATAGCTCTTTTTATTCCCTCAACATCGGCCTTATCATCATTTTCAAAATCTCTTTCCAGCACTCCACCCATTCTCCAGGTTCCCAGCCCAAACACCGGCATCGCAAATCCATTTCCTAAAGTTTTTATAGGAATTATTGTCCTCATAATTTGAATTATACCTTATTCGCCAACTTCTTGACTTCGTATTATATTAGGGTATATCATTAATTATGAACAAAACATCGACAATTTGTCGACACTTGAAATTAGTAAAAAAAAAAGGATTATCAGTTGTTCCCAATTTGGGAACAACTAAAATTAAAGAAAAAATATCAACTCCCAAAAATTATAAAAGAAATAATTTGTTAAAATAAACTACTATGACCACCAAACCCGCAAACGTCTGCTGTCCAAAGTTTGACCCAAAAACTTGGGATAAGAAATCAATTAAATGGGATAAGCAAATGTTTATCACCGAATCGATGACAACATTTTTGCACATTCCCTTATTTCCGCCAATTGGCAAAATCATTGGCAAATTATGGAAACAAGCCGAAGATGCCAAAGCCTCGCCAGCATTAAAAGACTGGCTATTGCTCGCCAATGATCCTACTCCATTTCGCACTGACTATTATATGATGACCACCAAAAAAGTTGATGGAGCAAAAAACACCACACTTTCGGGAAATTTTATGACAAAAGTTTTTGACGGCCCTTATAGCGCCGTTCCCAAATGGATGCAAGAAATGAACGCATATTTGAAATCAAAAGGCAAAACCGCCAAGAATTTTTATTTTTACTACACCACCTGTCCCAAGTGCGCCAAAGTCTATGGCCATAATTACGTTGTCCTTTTTGCCCAAATTGCCTAACATGCCCAAAAAAATACTAGTCAAAGCAGAATACATTTGGATGGATGGCAAAAAGCCAACCGCAAAATTACGTTCCAAGACAAAAATAATCGATGGTCCAATCAAGAAAATTTCCGACATTCCACCTTGGAGTTTCGATGGCTCCAGTACCGAGCAGGCCGAGGGTCATTTCTCCGATTGTCTTTTAAAACCTGTCTATTTTTTACCCGATCCTATTCGGGGTATTCCACACTTACTTGTCATGTGTGAAGTTCTTTCGGCCGATGGCAAACCTCACCCTACCAACACTCGTGCCGTTCTCAAAAAAATCGCCACCAAATTTGCCAAAGAAGAACCATGGGTCGGAGTCGAACAGGAATATACTCTGTATCACAATAATCATCCTGTTGGTTGGCCGGAAAACGGTTTTCCTCATCCTCAGGGCCGCTACTATTGCGGTATCGGTGTCGACGAAGTCTATGGTCGTCCGATAGTTGAAGAACATCTTCAGGTTTGTCTCGATGCCGGAATCAAAATTTGCGGCGTCAATGCTGAAGTCATGCCGTCCCAATGGGAATTTCAAATCGGCCCACTCTCACCGGTAGAAGCTGCCGATCAATTATGGTTAGCCCGATGGCTGCTCTATCGTTTAGGAGAAAATCACAAAGTCTATGCCAGACTTGATCCAAAACCCATGGCAGGGGATTGGAATGGTGCCGGTGGTCACACTAATTTTTCTACCAAGGCTATGAGAAAAAAGGATGGCATCAAAATTATCGAAACTGCCTGTCAAAAATTAGCTAAATTTCACCGACAACACATTTCGATTTACGGTGCCGATAACGATAAAAGACTTACCGGCATTCACGAAACCTGTAGTATTTCCAAATTTAATTATGGAGTTTCCGACCGTGGTGCTTCGGTTCGTATTCCTGCTGCCACCGCCCAACAAAAATGTGGTTATCTCGAAGATCGCCGACCCGCCGCCAATCTCGATCCATACCAGATTTTTACTGCACTTTTGGAAACTATTTGTGGTCAAGGCTTCGACCCGGCAAAATATAAGTGGCAACCGCAGGTGATAATTTAGTCGTTTTTTACAAACACATGGCAGTGCCAAATTTCCGGCACTGATTTCAAATCGCTTGCCCGTTCATAAAAACACCATTCTTTTCCCCGATATTTTTGATCCACAAATTTTCTAATTTCCTCTTCGCTCATTTTGCCTTTTTTATTCCACAACGTTAAATGCAAAACATCTGGCAAATACTGTAACACCCTTGTATAAGGGAAGATATTATCGATAAATTTCGGCTCATCACCCAATTGTTCACGTATTGGTTTCAAGGCATCTTCCCGATTACCCCGATTTTTATATTCACAATATCGCTTTTCATCCTCATCTAATCGAAAAAATTCCGACGGACAATCCACCAGATATATCATCGTCTCTTTCAACTCTTTCCAGTTTTTTGGTATTTTTGATTCCATATAATTCACTACCTTTCAATCAAACTTACGCCTGTCATCTCGACAGGTTTGTCGACGCCCAGAATTTCCAAAATCGTTGGCGAAATATCTTTTATCGCCCCGCCTGATTTTAATTTTATATTTTTATATTTCGGATCCTCGTCAACGATTATAAACGGCACATTATTGGCGCTGTGTTGAGTTTCCGGCTTACCCTCCGGTGTCAGCATCGATTCTGCATTTCCATGATCAGCCGAAATTATCAGCAATCCTTTCTTTGCCATGACCGCATCCAAAACTATTTTTAATCCCTTATCACATTCCTCAATTCCGATAATTGTTGCTGGTATATCGCCTGTGTGCCCGATAATATCTGGATTGTTAAAATTTGTAATTATCAAATTATATTTATCACTATTTATCGCTTCTGCCACTGCATTGGCAATATCTATCGTATGCATTTTCGGCTGCAAATCGTAAGTCGCAATTTTATCGGAATTGATCAATAATCTGTCTTCACCCAAAAATGGCGCTTCTCTCATGCCACTAAAAATTGTTGTCACATAAATCCATTTTTCTGTTTCCGTTACCCTAAATTGCTTTAATCCCGCCTTACTGATTATTTCTCCAAGTGTGTTGGTAGGGAACTCTCGCTCAAATGCATACGGCGCTTTTAATTCTTCATAATATTTAAAAGTTGCCGCAAAAAATATTTTTGGCCGAATCCCTCTGTCAAAATGATCAAAATTTTCTTCGACCAAAGCCTGTGTAATTTCAATTGCTCGATCGGTTCTCACATTTGTCCAAATCACGACATCGTTGTCTTTTATTTTATTTTCACCAATTACTGTTGGAGAAATAAATTCATCGGTTTCACCTCGGGCATAAGCCATTTCAATCGCTTCCATGGCTGATTGTGCCTTAAAATCGGCAATTCCATGCATCATTGCCTTGTAACCTTTTTCGACTCGCTCCCATCGATGATCCCGATCCATTATCCAATATCGTCCCATTACCGATCCGATTCTCCCAATTCCGGTTTTTTTAAATACTTCATTTAATCTATCTACATAAATATGTGCATCGTTTGGCTCTGTGTCTCTGCCATCGCTAAAAAAATGAACGACGACATCTTTGAGTCCCTTTTTTGCCGCCAATTCAATCAAGGCATGAGTCAATAAATCATAACTATGGACTCCAGCATTTGACATAAGCCCCGGCAAATGTAAAGTTGAATTATGGGCAATCGCAAAATCAATTGCCTCATTGTAAGCTTTATTCTCAAATACTTCACCGCTTTGAATTGCGTGTGCCGCAATTCCTTGTGGCAAATAAACATTTCCACCCGCTCCAATAATTAAATGTCCCATTTCCGAACTGCCCTGATGTCCTTTCCACAATCCAATCGCTTCACCTCCCGCTCCAATTTCCGTGTGAGGATAGGTATTCCACAAATAATCAAAAGTCGGTTTTTTTGCCTGTGTTATCGCATTTCCCGGCCCCGCATTTGTGATACCCCACCCATCCATTATTAAATAAACCACCGGCGATTTCATTATCCTATTTTACCATCATATACGTCATTGCGAGGAACGCAGCGACGAAGCAATCCCGCTGGAATCACCGTCACCTTCCATGCCTAAATTTCAGTTATCTTCAAACTCTTTACAACTTTTTCGTGAATTGCTTTCTCTTTCAAATACTTTTCATCTTTAGAACCAGAATATTCTTCTAGTGTAGATTCCAATAATATTTGTTTGCCATTCTTGTCATGTAAGAAAGCATAGTAATTATCAACAAAAACAGGTCCACCCATAGTTTCTTTTTGTAATCCTTCAAAATGTATCCATTCGATATTATTTGATATAAATTTTATTTCCTCAAAATCACTTAACTCTTTTTTATATTTCTCAAAATCAGTCTCTTTTTTGGCAAACCTAATCGTATCACCATAATAATACTCAACAGAAATATTCATTCCACCAAGCCACGAACCGCCCACCGAAGATATATCAAACCTTTCTTTTTTTATGAAAAAATCAACCGACGAAAACCTTGATCGTTCTCCACTATCAATTGGTATATGACGATCGTAAAATAAATATACATAGTCTTCACCCGGATATTGGAACGATACTTTCACATAATCTTTCAATTCAAATTCTTTCCAAGAATTATCTTGTGCAACTGTTGGAACTACTTGCGCTTCTTTTGTTTCTGCTACATTTTCTGTTTTAGCCGTTTCTTTCACTTGCTCACACACCGGCTTATTCTTTATCAAATATACCGCACCTATGGCAATAATCAAAACAAATACAACATGAACAATAATTTTTAATAAATTATTTTGTTTTTTAACCACCACTACTTCATTATTTATTATTTCTTCCATAATAAATATTACCACAAAACAAAGACTCCTCCCTCTTTTTCGAAGAGGGATGTCACGCAGTGACAGGGAGATTTAAAATTTCTTCTATCCTCATCAACCTATTATATTTGCACACTCTCTCCCCTCTAGTCGGTCCGACTTTGATGTAAGCACTTCCCACAGCTACGGCCAAATCTACAAGAAATGTATCATTTGTTTCTCCACCTCCACGATGTGATGGCACAGTTGCAAAATTGTTTTGACGGGCGAGCATACAACAATCCATAGTTTCAGTTACTGTCCCAGCTTGATTTAATTTAATCAAAATTGCATTGGCCGCTTTTACATCAATTGCTTTTTGCCATAGTTTTGTATTGGTCACTGTCAAATCATCAGCGATAATTGTAATTTTGTCACCAAAGTTTTCGACCAATTTTGGCCAATTTTCCCAATCAAATTCAGATAGCATATCTTCCATCGTTACAATTGGATATTTTTCTGTCCACGGTCTCAAATACTCAATCATTTCTGCAGAAGTTAAGGTTTTGTTTTCAATTCGTAATTCGTAATTTTTTAATTCGTAATTATAAAGTTCTGAGGCGGCGGCATCAATCGAGAAACCAACATCTACCCCAGCTTTGTAACCCGCTTTTTCAACAGCTTTCATAAAATATTCCAAAGGTGCTTCGTTACTTTTAATTCCATTAGGTGCAAAGGCTCCCTCATTTCCGACATTTGTGGATAGACCCTCGGCTTTCAAAATACTTTTTAAGGCTTTGTAAATTTCCATTTCCATTCTTACATTTTCGGCTGCTGATTTATTTCCCATTGCGCTAACCATAAATTCTTGCAAATCAGTACTATTGTCAGCGTGTTTACCACCCTCAATCATCACAATCATTGGTTTCGGTAATTTTATTTCTCCACTTATATTCCACAAATTTCTTAAATGTGTATAAAGTTCTACCTTTTTACTATTAGCTCCAGCTCTCGCAGTTGCCATACTTACGGCTAAAATTGCATTAGCTCCAAAACTCATTTTATTGTCTGTGCCATCGAGTGCAATCATTTTTTCATCAACTGCGCGCAAATTCATTGCATCCATTCCCATAACGGCTGGTTTAATTTTTTCAAGGACATTTGCCTTTGCGATCAACATTCCTCTACCGTTGTAGCGGTTTTTATCACCCTCATCAAAAAGCACAAACGCTTCTTTTGATCCAGCACTCGCGCCATAAGACACCGATGCCTCTCCTAGACTACCGTCTTCTAAATAGACAGAAACTTCTAAGCTTGGTTCTCCACCCGAGGCCAATATCTCTCGAGCTTTTATGTCAATTATGTTTGTCATATGGCCAATTATACAATAAAAAAATAGAAACCTCCCCTGTTAAGGGGAGAAGTTCGAAGCGATAGCTCGAACAGAGGGGTTTGGAGTTTTTGTATAATTAATCTGTGAAATTCAAAAAATTTCCCTTCAAAATCGAAAAACAATATCGGTTGCCTGGTTATGATTATTCTGAAAATGGATATTATTTTATTACGATATGTACCAAAGATAGGGAAAATTATTTTGGAAATATAAAAAATAATAAGATGGAATTATCGCCAATTGGAAAAATTGTCAATAAATTTTGGACAAAATTACCCGACAAATTTAACGGTATTGAATTAGACGAATATTGCATTATGCCAAATCATTTTCACGGCATTTTAATATTGAATTGTAGGAACGCGCCGAGGAATGATAATGACGGGCGCGTTCATCCAAAAAATAAAATATTAAATTGTGTTTCCAAGAACGCGCCCGTCCTTCGTCCTCGGCGCGTTCCTACAATCAAACCATTGGATATAAATTCTGTTTCCTCAATAATTAATCATTTCAAAGGTTCGGTCAAAAAATCTTGCAAGACAAATAATTTGAATTTTGATTGGCAACCGCGTTTTCACGATCGAATTGTTCGCAACGAAAGGGAATATTTCGCCATCAAACGCTATATCCATGATAATCCCAAAAACTGGGCAAAAGATAGAAATAATCCTTTTCTCTCTTGACAGTTTTTCCATCTTGAATATAATATTAGCACTCACCCAAAATGAGTGCTACATTATAAATTATTATTTGTTATAATCCTAAAGCTATGAAAAAACCAAACATTCAACCGGTTGCGGGGTATATTTTAGTTAAACCCCAAAAACAGGACAAAACCACTGCCTCAGGCATTTTAATTCCCGATTCTCATGACGAGAAACCCCAACAGGGTGAAGTTCTCGCTGTTGGTGAGGGTAAAAAAAAGTCTCCATGCCAAGTTGGTGATATTGTCATCTACTCTCAATGGGGCGGCAAAGATTATAAATTAGATGACGTCAATTATCTTATTTTAAAATTCGACGACATCATGGCAATCATTAAATAAATTTATGGCAAAACAACTAAAATTTGGGCAGGATGCCCGTCAATCATTATTAAAAGGTATAAATATTTTGGCCTCTGCTGTCACTACCACTCTCGGTCCAAAGGGCCGCAATGTCGCTATCGACAAAAAATGGGGCGGTCCGACCGTCATTCACGATGGTGTTTCCGTTGCCAAAGAAATTGAATTAAAAGACGCTTACGAAAATATGGGCGCTCAATTACTCAAAGAAGCCGCTTCAAAAACCAATGATGTCGCCGGTGATGGTACCACCACCGCCACACTTTTAGCCCAAGCTATCGTCAATAAAGGGCTTCAAAATGTTACCGCCGGTTCTAATCCCATGATGATCCGCTACGGTCTCGAAAAAGGCCTAGAGGTATTAATTAATGAATTAAACGTCATGAAAACCGATATCAAAATAAATGACAAAGCTAGTATCGAGCAAGTTGCCACCATTTCTGCAGGTGATGACGTCATTGGTAAAAAAATTGCCGATGCTGTTGTCAAAGTCGGTCGCGATGGTTTAATTACTGCCGAAGAAGGCAAAGGCATGGGTATCGAAACCAAAGAAACTTCCGGTATGGAATTTGATCAGGGTTTCCTTTCCCCCTATTTTGCCACCAATACCGAAAAAATGGAGGCCAGTATCGAAAATCCCTACATCGTTATTACTGATAAAAAAATTACTGCTATCGCCGACATTTTGCCTTTCTTGGAAAAATTAGTCAAACTTACCAAGAATTTTGTCATCATTGCCGATGATATCGAAGGTGAAGCTCTCGCTACTCTAGTTGTCAACAAACTTCGCGCTACTTTCTCGGTTCTTGCCGTCAAAGCTCCTGGTTTTGGTGATAGAAGAAAAGCGATGCTCGAAGATATTGCTGTTTTAACCGGAGGACAGGTAATTTCAGAAGATCTTGGTATTAAATTTGAAAACATCAATCCCACTGAATATTGTGGTCGTGCCGATAGAATTACTTCCGACAAAGATAAAACCAGGATTATTGGAGGTAGTGGCAAAAAATCCGAAGTTATTGCCCGTGTTTCCCAGCTCAGAGCTCAAATGTCAAAAGAAACCTCTGATTATGACAAAGAAAAAATGCTGGAGCGAATTGCCAAATTGGTTGGCGGTGCTATCGTTCTTCAAGTTGGCGGCGCCACTGAAGTCGAAATGAAAGAAAGATTGGAGCGAGTCAAAGATGCCATCGATGCTACCAAGGCCGCTGTCGAAGAGGGGATTCTCCCTGGTGGTGGAGTAGCCTTACTTCGTGCCTCTTTTGCTTTGGATAAAGTTAAAGCCAAAACCGATGAAGAGCAAGTTGGTCTTAATATTTTGAAATTCGCTTTAGAACAGCCAATCCGCAAATTAGCCGAAAATTCAGGTGAAGATGCCGGCTTTGTTTTCAACAAAATTAAAGACCAATTAATCGCCAACAAAAAATCCGATTATGGCTACAACGCCAAAACCGGCGAATTCGGTTCGATGATAAAATTTGGTGTTCTCGATCCCGCCAAAGTCACAAAATCTGCCTTAACTAACGCCGTTTCTGTGGGTACGATGATTTTGACCACCGATGTTTTGATCACCGATATCCCCGAAGACTCCAAACCCGCCATGCCCGATATGAGCGGAATGGGTGGAATGATGTGACGGTAATCCGTCATCCGCCTTTGGTGGATGAAAAAAAGTCCCCCTTTTGTCAAAGGGGGATGTCTGCTAAGACAGGGGGATTTTATGTTAAAATAAGCCTATCTATCCGACCCGGTAGTCAAGCGGTTAGACAGCAGTCTGCAAAACTGTTTAGATGGGTTCAACTCCCATCCGGGTCTCAAGTTATTATTCCACCACCGTCCCCGTCCTGCCTTCCAACGCTTCTTTGGCATTATATAAAGATGTGATTATCGCTTTTCGACCTGGTTTTGACTTGGCAAACATTACCGACGCCATTACTTTTGGCAACATACTTCCCGGGGCAAAATGCCCTTCCTGTATATACTTTTCTGCCTCAGCTACCGTCAAATGTGATAAATTTTCCTGATTCGGTTTATTGAAATTCAAAGCCACTTTCTCCACTTCTGTCAAAATCAACAAAATATCGGCATTTATATCTTCTGCTAATTTTTCTGCCGCAAAATCCTTGTCGATTACCGCCGCCACCCCTTCCACCGAACCATCAGCGTGTTCAATTACCGGAATTCCACCACCGCCACACGCGATTGCAATTGTCGAATCCCAAAGTCGTTTGATTGTATCAACTTCAATAATTTTTTTTGGCAATGGGGAAGCGACCACTCGTCGCCAGCCCCTCCCCGCATCTTCTTTGACCACATATCCTTTTTCTTCTGCTAATTTTTTTGCTTCTTCTTCGCTATAAAAAGGGCCGATTGGTTTTGTTGGATTTTGGAAAGCTTGGTCATTTTTACCGACTACGACCTGTGTTACCACCGTTACTACTGGCAAAATTCTATTTCTTTTTGCCAAGGCATATTTTAATCCCTGTTGAATATGATATCCAATATAGCCCTGGCTCATTGCCCCGCAAACATCAAACGGTAAAACCGGCGTTACTTCTTTTGCCGCTTCCGACGCTAACAAAATTCTCCCTACTTGTGGGCCATTTCCATGTACAATCGCTATTTCATATCCGCTACAACTTATTTCTGCTAAATATTCGCAGGTTTTTTTAACTACCGTTAATTGTGACTCTGCTGTTGACGGTAAACTTTTATCCTCCAAAGCATTTCCACCTAGAGCAATTACAACTTTAATTATTTTATTCATATAATTTATAATGTGGCAATCATTATTGCTTTAATAGTATGCATTCGATTTTCTGCTTCATCAAAAACCACTGCATGCTTACTCCTAAACACCTCATCCGTCACTTCCCGGATATCATAACCTAGCGCCTTTTGTTCTGCTGCCATTTTCGTTTCAAAATCATGAAATGATGGCAAGCAGTGCATAAATATTACATCGTTATTTTCTGTTGCTTTCAACAATTCCATTGTTACTTTAAATGGTGTCAGCATTTTTACTTTTTCCGGTATTTGTGCTTCTTCACCCATAGATGCCCAAACATCGGTATAAATCACATCGGCTCCCTTTACTGATTTTATATTGTCCGATATTTCAATTATTGCCCCTGTTTGTGATGCCACTTCCTCGGCTTTTTTAACGACATTTTTATCCACTTGTTCCTTTAATTCTTTTGGTCCATAGGCGACAAAATGCATTCCCATTTTGGCACAGCCATACATCCAGGCATAAGCCATATTATTTCGGATATCACCGGTAAATACCACTTTTATTTTATTTAACGGTTTGGTGACATGTTCTTCGATCGTCAACAAATCTGCCAATATTTGTGTTGGATGATCAACGTCTGTTAACCCATTCCATACCGGCACTCCAGCATATTTTGCCAGATTTTCTACCACTTCTTGTTTATAGCCTCGATATTCAATCCCATCATAATATCTTCCCAAAACTTTTGCCGTATCTTCCAAAGATTCTTTCTTTCCCATTTGAGAGCTATTGGCATCCAAAAATGTCACATGTGCTCCTTCTTCTAGTGCCGCGACTTCAAATGCACACCTAGTTCGAGTTGATGCTTTTTCAAATAACAAAACTATATTTTTTCCTTTCAAAACATAATTAAAAATTCCCGCTCTTTTTTTTGATTTTAAATCATGGGCTAAATCCAATAAATACCTTATTTCATCAGGCGTAAAATCCATTAACGTTAACAAGCTTCTTCCTTTCAAATTTATTGCCATATACTATCTCCGTTAATAACTAATTGGTGTAGGAAAATTAATGATATCAAAATACTATCTTCAATGCAATTCCTTCAAAACCTCTCTGAGGTCTCGAATTTTGTTGTTACTGGGACAATCGCGGAAATTTTTACCCTTATGCGCATACAAATAAAATTTTGCCCTCAATTTCTCTGCCATTTTCATTTCTTCCAAAGCATCACCAATCACAATCACTTTTTCAAATTTTCCGAATTTTTTTACATATTCCTCCAAATATTCTGTCTTTGTTTTTGTATTTTTATTTCGATGCGAATCCGTCCCAAAAATTTTTTCTCTTGGGAAAAATTTATCTAATTTTACTGCCTTTAAATAGGCCATAAGTGAATCAATATTGGTGTTAGAAATCAAAATTATATCGTTATCTTTAGAAACTTTTTCCAAGACTTCTTTTGCATATTTTGCCGTCTTTATATATTTTTCTGTAATCTCCGGATGAGCATCGTTATATATAAAACATTGTCTAGTTAATTCAATATGGGTTGCGTAGGTTTCGTCAGGCAATAAATATTCAAAATATTGATACCAGCGCCTACCATATAACTTTTTTCCCAATTCTTCGTCAATTTGTTCGCAAAAATTATTTTTCTTCAAGATAGTATTAGTGATTTCCAAAAGCGTCAAATCATTATTCTTTTCCAGAACTCCATGGAAATCCCAAACAAACAACTTCATACAGGGTATTATATAATACCTATGTGCCAAAAAACGTAATTATCGCTAATCCTCATGGTTTTTGTAGTGGTGTCAAAAGAGCTCTCGAAATCGCTCAGGCTGCCGATCCTTCCAATACTTATCTTTTAGGCGATATTGTCCACAACGATCACGTTGTCAAATCACTAAAAATCAAAACTGTTAATAATATTAAAGATATTCCGGCAGGTAATTCAGTAATTATTCGTGCCCATGGCGCTACTCCTCAAACTTTTCAACAAGCGATAGAAAAACATTTACATATTATCAATGCCACCTGCCCCCTGGTTTTACGAGTTCATGATTATATTAAAAGAAATAAAAACAAAGACATTATCTATTTAGTCTCAAACAAATTTCACGACGAAGCCATTGGTGTTGTTGCCCAAGGTACCAACATAAAAGCCTATACTTTAGATGAATATAAAAAAATAAAAGCTACTCCTAATTCGGTTTTAATTACCCAAACTACTCTTTCGGTCAAGGAAACCCAAATAATTATTGATTATCTAAAAAATAAATTTCCATTTTTAACGATTCATCATCACATTTGTCCTGCTACTACCAATCGTCAAAAAGCAGTTTTAGATTTAGCCAAAACTTGTGATGTAATTTTAATTATTGGTTCTCCGAATAGCTCCAATTCACATCGACTTTTTGAAACCGCCGCCTCTACCGGTAAACCGGCATTTATTATCGATAATATTCCAGAAATAAACAAAGATTGGTTTAATAATTGCCATACTATCGGCTTATCTTCTGGCGCTTCAACTCCAGAAGATATTTTAAAGGAGGTTCATGACTATCTCTCGACACTCGACTAAAAAAATCAAAGTCGGCAATATATTTATTGGCGGTGACGCCCCGATTACTGTTCAGACCATGGTCAAAGCCGATGCCCATGATGTTGATGCTGTTGTTAAACAAATTTTGGAAACCGAAAAATATGGCTGTGATATCACCAGAATGGGAGTTCTCGACATGGAATCTGTCAAAAATTTTTCCAAAATCAAAAAACAAATTCACATTCCCATCGTTGCCGATATTCATATCGATCACAAATTAGCTCTCGAAGCCATTCGCCAAGGTGTCGATAAATTGAGAATCAATCCGGGTAATATTGGTGATATTTCAAAAGTCAGGGAAGTTGTCACTCTGGCAAAAGAATACAAAGTTCCAATTCGCATTGGTATCAACGGGGGATCGCTCGAAAAAGATTTACCCCTGACTCCGGAGGGTCTGGTCGAGTCCGCCTCTCGTCATATTCGCATTTTGGAGGATCTAAATTTTGATCAAATTATTGTTTCTCTCAAAACTTCCGACATCAAAACCACCATCGATGCTTATGAATTATTTTCCCAAAAATATAATTACCCGGTTCATGTCGGTATTACCGAAGCAGGGACCAATTATGCCGGGACAATAAAGTCGAGTATCGGCATCGGCAGTTTATTGCTAAAGGGAATTGGGGACACAATTCGCGTTTCATTAACCTCATCACCAACCGATGAAATAAAAGCTGGTCTTGAAATTTTAAAACAATTAAATATCAGAAACGATAGCCCCACTCTCGTTTCTTGTCCCACTTGCAGTCGGACTCAATACGACATGATGCCACTGGCATCCCAAGTCGAAGAGTTTCTCTTAACTATCAAGAAGCCACTCAAAGTTGCCGTCATGGGTTGTATTGTCAATGGCCCCGGCGAAGCCAAAGAAGCCGATTGCGGTATCGCCGGCGGCAAAAATTGCGGCGTTTTATTTGTCAAAGGCAAAATCCTCAAAACCGTCCCCGAAAAAGACATGTTTATAGAATTGACAAAATTAATCAAAACCCTATAAAAGACTTAACCCCCTTTTGTCAAAGGGGGTGCCCGCAGGGCGGGGGATTTTTGCTATACTTAATCAATGTTACGCCTTGATCTTTTAGACTTAATTTACAAAAATGGCGGTCATATCGGTGGTGCCCTTTCAGCTCTCGATATTATCGATACTACCTATACATGCGGACTTTTTAATTTCGATCAAGATCATTTTGTCCTTTCTGCCGGCCATCTCGCCACCGCTCTTTACGTCGTTTTGGCCAATATCGGCAAATTTCCAAAATCATTACTCGATACTTACGGTTGTTTTGGTTCTGATCTCCAGGGCCATGTTTCTACCAAAGTTCCCGGTGTCGAATATTCCTCCGGTTCTCTTGGCCAGGGTCTTTCTTTTGCCGCCGGTCTCGCTTTGGGCGACCGTGCTCATTCTACTATATGTATTACCTCAGATGGGGAACAACAAGAAGGTCAAGTTTGGGAAGCCGCCATGTTTGCCGCCAAATACAAATTAAATAATTTAATCAATATTGTTAACGTTAACGGTCTCCAAATTGACGGTACTACCGACGAAATTATGCCTCTCGGTTCTCTTGTCAATAAATATACCGAATTTGGCTGGACTGCTTTTGAAATCGATGGTCATGATCCAAAAGCTATCATCACTGCTCTGGAAACTGCCAAAAAATCCGAAAAACCAGTTTGTATTATTGCCAAAACTATCCTTGGCAAAGGTATTTCTTTTATGGAAAATAATCACAAATATCACGATGTTAAAGGTTTAAGCCAGGAGCTTTATGAACAAGCCAGTCGAGAACTCAAATCTTCCAATCCGTGAAGCCTTTGGTGAAGCCTTACTAAAACTTGCCAGAACTAACCAAAATATTTATGTTGTTAGCATGGATTTAGCTTCACCTTTGTCTATTACCAAATTTGCCGCTGAATTCCCCGATCGTTTTGTCGAATGTGGTGTTGCCGAGGCAAATGCCGCCTGCGTTGCTGCCGGCCTCGCCAAAACCGGGAAAACTGTTTTTTTATGTTCCTTTGCCTGTTTTTCTCCCGCTATTAATTGGGCCCAAATTCGTCAGTCAATTTGCGAAAACAATTGCAATGTCAAAATTATTGGTTCTCATGCTGGTCTTTTATCGGGGAAATTAGGTGTTTCTCATCAAATGCTTGAAGACGTTGCCTTGATGCGGACTCTTCCCAACATGGAAGTTTTTGCTCCTCTCGATGCTTATGAAATTGAGAGTATGCTTCCAGTCATCGCGTTGTCTACCACTCCCTCATACATTCGTCTTATCCGTCCCAGCACTCCAAGTTTAGCGCCTCAAGCTTTTACTATCGGCAAAGCTAATGTTTTACAGTCAGGCGATGCTGTTACAATTCTTGGCTATGGACCGGCACTATTTGAGGCTTTCAAAATCAAAGATGCCGAAATAATTAATTGCTCTTCCATTAAACCTTTTGACGAAACTACTATTCTTTCCTCAGTTAATAAAACCAAAAATCTTATCGTTATTGAAGATCATCAAAAAAATGGTGGTCTTGGTCAAGCTATTGCTGCTTTAATTTTAGAGAAGGGAATCGTTTGTAAATTTCGCCACCTTGCCGTCGATAATCAATTCGGTCAATCCGGCGATCCTAAAGAACTTTATAAATTTTACGGATTAGAATTATGTACGACATAATTAGTATCGGTTCAGCCACTGTCGATATTTTGGCAACTTCCGATCAATTTATTCTCACTCCAGACGTTCTCGGTGTTGTTCCCTCATCAAAAAACGAAATTAAAACAGGCCTAATTTGTTCTGGTGGCGGAGCGACCAATTCTTCCGTTTGTTTTTCCCGTCTTGGCCTCAAGTCTGCCTGTCTTTCCATTCTTGGCGACGACATTCTTAAATATTTTATTAGAAAAGATCTTCGCGATAATGGCGTCACTCGTCGTCTTCTTATTCATCCAAAAACAGAAAAAACAGATTATTCTGTTGTTTTGGTTGCTACCGACGGTACCCGTTCCGCCTTAACCAATCGTGGCGATTCTTGTTTGCAATATCATCATCTTCGTTGGAAAAAACTCAAAAAAGCTAAATGGTTTTTTATTACTTCCATTAAAGGCAATCTCGATCTTCTCGAACAGATAATCGGTTTTGCCAAAGAAAATAATATCAAAGTTGCCCTCAATCCAGGCCGTCGGGAACTTCTTTCGCGTCGTCTTTTAATCCCTCTAATTAAGCATGTTGATTTTCTTTTATTAAATAAATATGAATCCGAAATTTTAACTGATTTAAAATTCGAAAATGATAAATTTTGGGATTGTTTACTCTCCTATGGTGCCAAAATTTGTGCAGTAACAAACGGGAGGGATGGGGCATATATTAGTACAAATGAACAAAAACTTTATTCATCTATTATTAATGTTTTACCGATTGATGAAACCGGCGCTGGTGATGCCTTTGGCGCTGCTTTTACCGCCGCTCTTTTTTATGAAAAAGACATCAAAACTGCCCTTACTTGGGGTATCAAAAACTCTGCCTCTGTTGTTTCTTATCTTGGTGCCAAAGAAGGCTTATTAACTTTAAGACAAATAACCCATGCTCCCAAAACCAGAAAAAATAAGAAAAATTAAATCATTAAAGCAACTTGATTTAGTTGACGAGATATCAACCAAAGATCGGGTTCGTGTCAAACAACGATGGCTTTTCATTACCCTGGGATTAACTATCGGTATCAGTCTAATTTTCTATACTTACCGTCATTTTCGTTTACCAAACATTTCAATACCAGTCCCAAAAATTTCTACCGAAACCATCACCACCCCTTCTTTTAATATAAACAATCCCGACAAGAATAATTGGGCTATTTATGTTTCTTCTGCCGATTTTATCTATCAAAAAGATTTTCCCAATACCGCTACCATTGATGATGGTCTTAATTTTCTTAATCAAGCCGCTCCCGACCCAAAAAGTTTTCTTTACGAAAAAATTCCCAAAGGTGTTACTGTCAGGCAAATAATTTCTCCCAATGCTTCCGAATATAAAGGCTATTTTAGGTTGACGATTCCCAATCGCGATATCTATATTCTTTTTAATATCATTGGTAGCAACTTAGATAATTCAGCCAAGCTTATTCCGGGCGTGGTTGAGACGATCTACTGGCATTTAGTTGGTCGATAAGTTCTTGACTGGCATTCCATTTTTCATCCGGTTTATCTTTAATTAAATACGTCATTATTCTGTTCCAGATCGGTGTTGCTCCAGAAATTCCCGATGCGACTCGGTTCATAGATGAATTATCATTATTACCCACCCATACCGCCACTAAATATGTTGGTGTCCAACCGATACACCAGTTATCACGTAAATTATTTGTTGTCCCGGTTTTAACAGCCACCGTTTTTCCATCAATTTTTAATTTCGAATTTAATCCAAAAACAGGCGATCTTGCTATATTGTCGGTCAAGACCCAATTAATAATATATGCATAATCATCTTTAATGATTTTCTCTTTCAAAACAGTTTTATGGTAAATTTCTTCATCTAAATAATTTTCAATTTTCAAAATCGGATTTATTTCTACCATTTCTCCTAAATTTGCAAATGTACTGTACGCTTTAGCCAAATCAATCATTTTAACTTCATTACCTCCCAATGCCAATGATAATCCGAATCGGGATGGGTCATTCCAGGTTGTAATTCCCATTTTTATTCCCAATTCCCTCATTTCATTTACACCATTAGCCGCCAACAATTTAACCGATGGAATATTTAAGGATGACGCCAATGCTGTTTTTAGTGTCACTGTCCCAAAATATTTTCCGCCGTAATTTTGTGGGCTATATGGCTTCTGTCCTTTTATCACATAACTTATCGGGCTATCTTCTATCGTCGAATTTATTGACATTCCCTTTTCCAATGCCAAAAGATAGTTAATTGGTTTAATCGATGAGCCCGGTTGCCTCAGTGCCGTCACCACATTATAGTCGCCGTTAACCGAACCCACCATTGCCAAAATATCACCTGTCCTTACATTAATTACCAAAGCCGCTCCATTACTGATATTTAAATTTTTTACCTTACTAATCTCCTCCTTCACTATTTTTTCCGATTCTTTTTGTAAATCAATATCTAAACTCGTATGAATTGTCATTCCAGCTCGGGAAAAATTTTCGATATTAAATTTTTGCAACACATAATCTCGCACATAAAACACAAAATGTGGCGCCTTAATATTAATTCGATTAAAAGTGACATTAATATTTTCATTCTTTAATTTTTCTCCTTCATCTTTTGAAATAGAATTTGCCGCTACCATTTGATCAATCACATGTTTTTGCCGTTCCATGGCTTTTTCACTTGAAACATAAGTAGTCGGGGATGCCGGTAATCCCGCCAAAAATGCCGTTTGGGCATTACTAAGCTCCCCAATATCTTTTCCAAAATACTTTAAAGCCGCCTCCTGCACCCCATAAGTTTCACCGCCATAAGCTACTTGGTTTAAATATCTTTCCAAAATTTCATTTTTACTTAATTTTGTTTCTACAATATGTGCCAAAATTAATTCTTGTAATTTTCTCTTAATACTTTTTTCATTCGACAGGAATACATTTTTTACTAATTGTTGGGTAATAGTTGATCCACCTCTCACTTGACCCCGATGTCGTAAATCATACCAAATCGCCGTTAGAATTCCTTTTATTGAGACCCCTTGATGTGAGTAAAATTCCTTATCTTCGACTGCGATTGTTGCCTCAATTAAGGATTTTGGAAGTTTATCAAATGGCACCCAGCTTCTATCTTCATTTTCATAAAACTTAAATAAAACCTTATCATTTCGATCCAAAACCTTACTTGATAAATTCGGTAAATTATAAATTAAATTAACATTAGGCAAATCTCTTATAATTTTTTCATAAAAAGTTATCGTTATCGACAAAAATATTACCACGAAACAGACAACGTCAATTATTCGCCATCTATATTTTCGAAACCATCTTCGTTTTTGAGAAAAAATTATCCCCCTATGTCTTTTTTTGAAAATTGAAAATTGAAAATTGAAAATTACTCCACCTGCTTTTAGAGGTGATCTTCCTATCTTCACCAAAAAGTCTTTTATCAAAAATAGAATATTCATTCTAGTTTATTGGTATTGGGCTAGGTGTTGGTTCGATTATTAAGCAATCTAGACAGACTAATTCTCCCGAAATATCGGGGAATACCGAATGTTCTTGCATTTCCGTATTCGGTTTTTTATCTTCCGGTTTTGTAATTCTACCTGTGTCTTTGTCAATTAAAACTTGTTGCCGACTGACAGTGATTATTCCCGGCAAATATTCTTTTTTAAAATATTCAAAATGCGATTCACAACCTTCCGGCGGGATGGCTCCTCCAGTCAAATTACAGACATTTTTTCCCACTATCCCCGCTGGTCTTGACGGTTTTTTGACCTCTTTATCCTTTAACAATTGTGTAATTATTTTATTCCAAATTGGTGCTGCTCCTGTGATACCTGACACTAGTCCACCCATCTTAGAATTATTATTATTACCCACCCAAGTCAAAACTACATAATCAGGCGTATAGCCGATTGTCCAGTTGTCGCGAAGATCGTTAGTTGTTCCAGTTTTTACCGCTACTTCCGGATGATTTTTAATTTTTAACAATCCGTTAGATCCAAATACCATTGATCTCGCTCCGTCATCCGACAAGATCTGTTGAATTATAAATGCCGTTTCTCGCGATAAAACTCTTTCTCCAGGTGTGTATTTTGCTTCCTCCAAAATTTTACCTTTTTTATCGATTATTTTTAATATCGGATTTAACTCTTGTTTTGTGCCTGCATTAGCCAAAGATCCAAAAGCCACCGCCATATCGGTCATATGTATTTCTCCGCCACCCAAGGTTAATGAATAGCCATAGTTTGCCGGGTCAGTAAATGTTTTTATTCCCATTGCACTGGCACTGGCAATAAATGTTTCTACTCCATTCAATTTTAAAATTTTCACTGCTGCAATATTTAAAGAATTAGCCAATGAATTTCTGACTGATTGCACACCATAATATTTATTACCATAATTCTGTGGACAATAAGCTTTTTGATTTTCTACATTAAAACAATTTGGTCCATCAAAAATAACCGATCCTGCTGTTATTTTTCCTGTTTCAATTGCCACCGCATAATTTAGCGGTTTAATCGACGAACCAGGTTGGCGCAAAGCCGTAGTTACATTATATTTTCCATCTATATCATCTGCAAAATAATCTTTTGATCCCACCATTGCCAAAATTCCCCCTGTTTTTGGTTCGGTAATTAAAGCTGCTCCGTTACTTACCTTCATTCCTTTTAATTTTGCCACCTCTGCCGATACCGTTGCCTCTGCCATTTTTTGAATATTCAAATCTAAGCTTGTGTACACCTTAAGTCCACCATCACTAACCACTTCGGTACCATATTTTTCCGTCAAATAATCCTTTACGTAAAAAACAAAATGTGCCGCCTCAATTCCCTGAGCCCCAAGATAATAATTCAATTTTTCATCTTTAGCCTCATCATATTGTTTTTGGGTTATAAATCTTACCTCCAACATTCTCCCCAATACTTGCAGTTGTCTTTCCTTAGCTAATTCAGGATGGGAAAAAGGGGAGTACTTTGAAGGTGACGCTGGCAGTCCTGCCAAAAGTGCCGCTTCAGCTATAGTCAAATCTTTTACCTGTTTATTAAAAATACCTCTGGCAGCAGCATCGATTCCCCAAAGTGTGCCACCATAAGGCGTTTGATTAAAATACATCTCCAATATCTGTTTTTTACTATACATAATCTCGGTCATTACCGTCAAAAGCGCTTCTTTAATTTTTCTATTCCAAGTTCGCTCCTGTGTTAACAGTGCATTTTTTACCAATTGTTGTGTCAAGGTTGATCCACCCTGCAGTCTCTTTTTAAAAATTGTGTTAAACAATCCTCTAGCAATTCCCTTTAAATCAAAACCAAAATGACGATAAAAATTTATATCTTCGATCGCCAGGGTAGAGTTGATCATATTCACTGGTATATCGGCCAAATTTATCTCAGTTCTCTTTTTGTCGGCGAAAATTTCAAAAAGCATTTTTCCATTCCGGTCAAAAATTTGTGACGATTCACTGTCCTCACCTCGTCTCATTTTCAGTGGACTCGGTACATCCCGCAAAATCCATAAACTGCCACCGACCACAACTATCAATAAAATTCCTATTACAATTAAGAATTTATTTAACCGGTGTTTGGATTTTATTCCATTCGTCCAGCGTTTGAATTTTTTGATTATAGTTTTCAAGTATTTTGGCATAAGCGAAACCTGCTTTATAATTCTGATCCGTCGGATGTAGGGATCTTGCATATTTTAGTTTATTTAAGGCGTCCCTGCTAGTCGCTAGTGCTAACTCAATTTTCCTTTCCGACAATAGCACTTGTGCCTCCGCCATCTTCTTATCGGCGATAAATAGGGCAACATCGCTTTTATTAATTACACTTCCCGAAAAATTTAACCACAAAAAATCTCTGATTCTTTTAAAAGAATATATGGGATCATCCGCCAAAGTTCTTGCTTGCGGGAATTTATAGGTAAATCTCTGCCCATTAGCCTCTACCTCCACTTCCATCTTCCGCACTTCCAGGTTTAACTCCTTTGAGCTGGCAATTTCTAGTCCTGCTCTAGCTATCGATACAAATAATATAAAAAACGCCATCCCTAGTGCCAATATCGTATATATCAGATTGCGTCTAGTTTTACCTTTCTCATTCATTACCATTAGTATTATTATACTAGCAAATACCACGTCATTGCGAAGAGCGTAGGGACGACCTGTCCGTCGGCAGGGAGATTTAAACATCCACTTTACTTTGTATATACTCCGTATTATAATAACCTCATGAGTACAATTATAATAAATTTCAAAACTGAACCGAAAGTTAAAAAAGAAGCAATGAAAATTGCCGATGAACTGGGCTTTAGTTTGAGTTCTATTCTTAACGCTTATTTAAAGAATTTCATTCGCACCAAAAAAATAAATTATTCTCTTGACGAGTCTCAGCCCTCTGAGTATTTGTTAAAACTTTTGGCAAACAAAAGCAAATTAGGCACAAAAAACACCGCCGATACCCTAGCTTATCTTGATAAGATCACCAATAAATGTCAAACTAATAAACATGTCCAGAAACATCGTTCTCAGTCGGCAATTTCAAAAGCTAATTTCTCGTTCGCCACGTAAAATTCAACTCCAATTCAAAGATAGACTAGAATTATTTTTAGAAAACGATCGTCATCCCTTACTCAATAATCACCGATTAACCGGCAAATTAAAAGAATATTACAGCATCAATGTAACAGGGGATTGGCGCGCACTTTATTCTATCCAAGACGATACGATTGTTTTTGAAGTCATCGGCACCCACAGCCAGTTATACAAATAATCTATAATCCCCCTTTCCCCACATTGACTAGAAACAACTAGTTTGATACTATTCCACTATGCCAGTCGTGGAGCAAAATAAATATAAAAACTTAGTAGACATGGGTGTTTCCCCAGTCAAAGCTAGAATTGCCTTAATCTCTTCTTATGATGATGCCAAAGCCGAATTTTGGAAAGCCACTGGATCTGCTGGATACGAAAGACAAAATAAAGCCTTTCTCGAAGAAGCCTCTCTCGCATGGCTTAACTACTGTACAAAAGCACAAGAAACCCAAAAACTATTCATGACCGTAACAGAATCCTGGAATGAAGATAAAAAAGATTCAACAAAAGATAGTGTATTAACAGAAATTTATCATAAATGGAGACAGCTTTCTAAAGAAGAAATAAGCAATGCAGCTTCTTACAAAGAAGCAAAAGAAGCTTATGATAATGCACCAGTAGTGACTATTCTAGGCAAACAAATTTTATTCACCGAAAGAAGGTATGATGACATTAATCATGCCTATTGTTATTTCAGAGGCTATAACTACGAGAGAGGAGTAGTACCATCTTTTTTGGAGGCACTACGGACATCGAAGACTGGTATCCCTTCAGAACATATGCAGACCTTAAAACCTGCATATACCATGAACGGTACTCGTTATTTTCCATATTCTAATGAAGATGTTATGCTCATTCCTTCACCAGAAAAACTTGAAGCCCTTTTCAAATTACTTGACTTTTGTGATAGTTCTTACCAAGTGAAAAAACTTACATATGAGACAAAAACATGGGGGTTCAAACGTCCCGAAGAAAAAATTTTAAAAAAATGGCAAAAGATTTTCCAAAATGAAACAAAACCTCTCTCCATGGATTATTATGATTTTGTTAATATATGGCGAAAGGCACCAGTCAAAATAAGAAGTGGTAATTGGCATAGAGAAAAGAAGAATCCAGATACTATTATTCCATCACCGGAGAGAGAAATAGCCCTAACGAATCTTTTAGTACATTGCGACTCTAATCGTAGATATTTGAATGTATACGAGGAAGTCCCCAATAACTCTCCTGAAAAAACTATTATTTTCGATCAATGGAAACAATTTGTTAAAGGACAAATCGAAAAAGCATCGACAAATACAGAAATTAAAGCAGCGTTTTACAATGTGGTCAAAGAAATATCAGAGTCTTTCTTAACTGATAAAAGAGTAGTCAAAAAAATGGCCTCTTTAGTCTAATTTTCCCTTTCCCCACATCGCCCGATGTAAATCGACCGTATCCCTCTGCCCCTTCAATTTCAAATATATATATTGAGGTAAAAAATAAAATAAATTTAATTTAGATTTCCACCCTCTTTTCCTGCCTGCCGGCAGGCACGGTCGAAGAGGGTCGTCCGCCTTCGGCGGACGGGGAGATTTAGACAGTAAATTGTAGTAGGGAGTGGCAACGAATTTCTTTGCCCATTTATTAATTTTTAAAAATTTTAAATAAGTATTGTTCTTATCATAAACTTTTTTCATCAATACCATATCAACAGCATTTTTCAAATTTTGCCTGTTTTTTGGTAATTTCAGTGCTGATTCATCCAGCCACATATTAAAACAAAATTCATCTTTGTGCTCCGGTTGGCCATATCTTCGATGGGGGATTTTGTTTATTATTACAAATAATCTAACCCAAAACCTCGTTATCCACAATGTATTATTTCTCACAATTATAAACAAATCAATATCATCATTTTCTTTTGGAAACTCCGCCGCCACACTCCCCGTCACCCCAATAAACAAAATATTTGAAAACTTTTTTCCTAAAATACGAGCAATTTTTTTTATTTTATTTATTTTTTTGTTTAACCCTCCTTCTGTCAAAGGGGGGTGTCCGCTAATGCGGACGGGGAGATTTGAATAAATTGTTTTCCCAATTAATCTTTCATAAATTTGCCTTTTACTCAACACACATCCATACGATTTCGCGTATTCCACCGTACTTATAATATCG